>Ga0265295_1000781_pt1 | contig 60777 bp, 55 predicted proteins | sample Munlansysbiofilm_FD_192503 | JGI IMG/M metagenome (GOLD analysis project Ga0265295, IMG submission 192503) | Leachate microbial communities from a municipal landfill in Southern Ontario, Canada - Methane capture system biofilm | ecosystem: Engineered > Solid waste > Landfill > Unclassified ... | reverse complement strand
GTTGTTGTACCCCTTCTGATTTCATTTAGAATGGTATTCCTTGCCCTGCCAAGCTGCTTTGCTATCTTGTAGGGGGTAAAGCCATCTTGAAGACGAAGTTGAATAAACATTCGCTCCTCGTAGTTTAAGTGTTTGTTTTTCCTCGAATCAGTGGTATTATTAGGGTAGCCCATAGTGATTATCCTCCGTGTCAGATTTTTTGTCGTGATTAAATCATAACACAGATAGTCATCTATGGGCTTTTTATATTAGTTCAATTTCATTTTACAATGAATCTGTAAATTCTTTTCATAATATCCTTCCTCTCTCAGTCATTAAATCTATGCTTACTTTATACCCTAATATTTAGAATATGGAATAATGGACTGGAAAACATAAAAATCAAATTGAGGATATCAACATATTATACTAACTGGTATAATTAAAAGAGATAGCGGGAATGTTTAGGGGGGATACTATGAGTACGACGGAAAATATATTACGAAAAATCAATGATCTGAGAACCTTGATTAGTCCTCAGGCTTCTAAAAGATTAGACCTGGATACCTTTGAGCGTATAGTACTGAGACTGGATAGCTATAAAGAAAGCTGCAATACCTGTATGGAATTTCTTGAGCACACGGATAAATATTTTGATAGTCTTTCGAATAAGAACGGTGCTGTGAGTAAAAATGACCTGAAAAGACATCGGGATATAAAGACAGAGTTGATCGTCCACCTTATGAAACAGCATAAGCTGGTTCAAAAGGGTCAGTATATGGCAATGTTTATGTCAGTTGGAATGGCCATAGGAGCAGCTCTTGGTTTGACTGTTCTCAATAACCAGGCGATAGGGTTGCCTGCTGGCCTTGTAATGGGTATTGCAGTGGGTAATGCGGTAGATCATGATGCCAAGCGAAAGGGAAGAGTAATATAACAATGGTGGAGATTGGAGTGAAGTACAGACATTTCAAGGGAAATGATTATCTTGTGCTGAATATTGCAAAGCATTCCGAGACCCTTGAGGATTATGTCGTTTATCAAGCACTTTACGGTGACAAAGGTATATGGGTCAGACCGATGAGTATGTTTGAAGAAATGGTTGAAGTTAACGGGATGCCTGTGAGCAGGTTTAAAAGAGTAGGATAAAAGAAAATTATTACAAAGCGGTTAAAATATAAGGGAAACCCGATATAAGAAGCAAAAATGGCGTATAATAGGCATATGTATCCTGTTATTCTCCATTTTTGATTTAGGTTCACGTAGATGTACCTTGGGTATAACAATATACGAGACAAAGGAAGACTGGATGGTGTAAAAATGAGAAAAATCATAGCTTTTATTATCATAATTTCTATACTGGCAACTACAGGCATTTCGATAGCTGCACCCAGTACTTGGGCTTCTGATGAAGTGGAAATGGCAAGACAATTAGGACTTGTCCCATCAGGCTTATTAAGCAATTATCAAAACCATATCACAAGAGAGGAATTCTCGGAGATGGTAGTAAAGCTTTACGAAGAGCTTTCAGTAAGTATAGCAGTCCCAATATCCATAAATCCCTTTACCGATACATCAAATCCGGAGGTGCTTAAAGCTTATAAGCTTGGAATAGTTGAGGGAGTAGGTCAGGGGAAGTTTGCCCCATTGGACAAGATAACCAGGGAACAGATTGCTACTATGTATTACCGTACTCTATACGCTGTAGATCCGACTTTGGTATCAGGATCTTACACATTGGGATTTGCAGACAGGGGCCTTGTGAGCAATTGGGCTGCTGACGAAGTTGCCTTTATGAGTGCTAAGGGTGTGATCCAGGGCAAGGGGAGTAATATTTTTGATCCTAAAGGAAACACTACAAGAGAAGAGGCAATTGCCTTGACTGTGAGAACCTATCAGCAGTTTTCAAAGAATCCTCAAACGCCTGTCACATCATTACCTGGGGGCAAGCTTACTTCAGAACAGATAGGAGCTTTATCAGACAGTGTTGTACAGATATTTATTGAGCAGTATGACGGGACCTACAATACCGGCAGCGCTTTTTTCTATGACAAGGGAAGACTTGCTACAAACTTTCATGTAATCGAAAATGCAAAGTCCATAACCATGGAGTATGAGGACGGATCCACCTACACAGGAGGAATAACCGTGACAGGTTATGACAGAGAGCTGGATCTGGCGACCCTGATGGTATCTGATATAAGCACACCACCCCTAAAACTTGGTGACTCATCAACTGTAGTGAAAGGACAAAGAGTATATGCAATAGGGAGTCCTGTTGGGCTTACAAACTCTTTATCAGACGGATTGGTAAGTGCAGTAAGAAGTGATATGATCCAGGTGACTACAGCAATAAATCCAGGAAACAGCGGAGGAGTTCTGCTGGATGAATATGGCAGAGTAATAGGTATAACCTTTGCAAGGATTACCGATGGCGATAATTTAGGCTTCGCTATCCCGATAAATCTCTTAAAAACCATGGATAAAAATAAGATCCTGACCCTGAAGCAGTTTGGTGATGAGTTGAAGAATTTGTTGTCCCCGCCAAGAAATGTTTATGCTGAGCTTTCAGCAGAAGGTACAGTTCTTTTATCGTGGGATAACATGGCCGCAGATTACTTTGTAGTATTTGAATCACTTGACGATGGGACAACATGGCTGCCTGTTAAGGACAGTAATGGAATAAATAAATGGCAGTGGTATTCCGATTACTCCATAGAAATAGAGGGCTATGAGCCTGGAACCATGGTTTATTACGCAGTTTCTGCAGTTCGAGGAGACAAGACTTCAGATTACGGCTACTCGAACTATGTAGGAATTACAACCGGGATGACTGCATATCAAATAGTAGACCACCTCTATGACAACATGCCGTATATAGTTGCTAATGGAAAGACAATAAGCTTTGACGGATACGATGTTGAGATGTCTGCTGATGGTACCATAACAAGTATCTATGCCTATGTAACAGAGGATAATTACCAGAGATTCCTTGAGGCTGAAAAGCTGGGGATCATTAATATTGCAAAGATTCTTAAGAACCATGCCATTTTTTATGAGGAGATCATTGGTACAAGTATAAGTATATCTATTGTCTATTATGGATTATATGATGAATACCCTGAGGCCTTCGAGGACAATTTTATGTACAGTGACTCAGTTTTATTCAGTGAAGATATTGGCTACTGGGAGGTATGGTATCCTCTAATAGAGGTAGTCAATTATCAGGACAGATTCTTTTCATGGTATTCCTATCACAGCATGTAGAAAAAAGCTAATTTGAAATGATCTTAAAGGTGTTTATCCTTATAGGCAGGATAAACACCTTTTGCTTGCAATCCTGTCTTTATCATTGTAACCCATATGTAAATGAAATACGTTGAAATTCGGGTATAATCATAATGGTAACGTTAGCTTATCGAACCTGGAGGTTAGAATATGGGTACTTTCTCAAAGTCTATTATAAAAGTTGCAAAAGGAGCCATGGATGCGTTCGGAACATTTCCCGCAGCTATTGCAAGTGCCCTTGCATTTTCAATAGTCACTGCTATAAGGATACACTTGGACTGGCCACAGCAGGAGGAGTTTAACTTCCTTTTCAATTGTCTGCACTGGGCATTTGGTTTTGGTGCTTTGTTTGGAATTGCAGCTGTCATATATGTGAGGACAAGAAAAAACAGTGTGAAGGATTTTACTATTGCAAATCTCTTCACTGCAGCTGTCATAACAGTCATTTTTATTTTGCTCTATTTCTTTGGAGGAAGAGAACTCTTGCCAGATGACAATTTTAGATTTATGAGGCTCACTGATATATCGATCGGTAGAATGACTGCACTCTCATTTGCAGTTGCGGTTGCATTTGTAATATTTGCCGGCTTACCAAGAAAGAACCCAAATATGACCAGATCGATTTTCATGACACAAAAAGCATTCATTACGGCAGCTATCTATGGAGGAGTAATGATGGGTGGAACATCAGCGGTTGCAGGCACAATCCAGGCCCTTCTCTATAATGATATGAGCTATAAGGTGTATCAATATCTGGGCACGATAGTTGGATTTTTGACCTTCACAATTTTTGCCGGCTATTTTCCTGATTTCTCCAAAGCTGAGGAGGATGAAAAGAGAAAGTCTGCACAATCTCAGTCAAGATTTATGGAGGTACTCTTTTCATATATAATGGTGCCAATCGCCCTGTCTCTGACTGTGGTTTTGCTTTTGTGGACGGTAAGAACAGTTATGGAGGGCATTGGCTCAAGCTTTGTTAGGCTGTCGAGTATAGCTACAAGCTATGCTGTGGGAGGCATTTGGCTCCATATTATGGTTGAGGAGCATAATAACGGTCTGGCGAAATTTTACAGACGAGTATATCCCGTTGCTGCTCTTTTGATACTTGGCTTTGAAGCATGGGCATTAGTTGTGCAGCTTGGCAGGTTTGGCATGAAGACAACTGAATATTTCTTCCTGATTACCTGGGTAGTTGCTGTAGTTTCAGTATTGCTGATAATTTTACAGAAAGAGAGAGCATATATTAAAATATCAATATTGACAGCCTTGGCAGCTTTGATAGCGGTATTACCGTTGGCTGGATATCATACGCTGCCAGCAAGACTCCAATCACAGCGACTTGAAAAGCTGTTAATAAGGGCAAATATGCTCCAGGCAGGAGCAATAGTTCCAGGAAGCGAGTCAATAGATAAAGAACTGCGTGAACAGATCACTGACTCCGTATCATTCCTTGCCTATCAATATGATGCTGAGCTTCCGGATTGGTTCGACAGAGATTTAGCCAATTACAGGGACTTCAAAGACACCTTTGGCTTCGAACAGGCCTGGCCACAATACGACGAATATATTTCCCCATCTGAGTATGTCAGTACTTTCCTGACCCTTGAACCTGTAGCCATAGATGTAAGTGGATATGATTGGGCTTTCAACCTATTGGATTTTTCAAGAAAAGGCGAGGGTGCAGCTGAATTGTCAGGACGTAATGGAGCATATTTGGTTGAATGGATTTTAAATGAAACCAACAGCTCTGTTCCAAGGTTGAGAATTAGCCTTGATGATAAAATCATACTGGATGAAGTTATGCAAAGCTATGTGGACAGGATATCTGAGAAGTACCCGCCGACTGCTTATCAGCCTAGAACCGTTGGCTTGGAGGACATGAGCGAAAGGTTTTATAGTGACAATATAGAAGTTTTAGTAGTTTTTAATACTGCAGAAATAAATCTGGATGCAAAGAATGACAGGATAACCTACTGGTTGTCATTGAATTCAATCTATCTAAAGGAAAAATAACAGAAGCTCCTCGATAATGAGGAGCTTCTGATCATTTACCTGAAAGTGACAGCACTGTGTGGGCAAACCTTTATACATTTGCCGCACCCAATGCACTTTTCATCATTGACTACTATCTTTCCCATAAAGAAACCGGCTCTTTCGATCGCCCCAGTAGGACAAACTCTCTTAGAAGGGCAGAATGGGGACTTATCGCACTTTGCCTCCATAATAAATGCTTTTTTTCCTTTTTTTGGTTTTTTTTCAGGTTTCAATTATGTACCTCCAATTAGTATTGATTCAATTATATACCATATGGGGGTATATGTAAATAGTTATTGTGTATCAACTCACAAGTAAATATTGTACAATATGATTAAGAGGAGCACAGCTTTATATTTGATAATCACAGGAGGGATAACATGAGATTTAGTATCGAGGGAGAGTATCCTGTTCTTAGGTGTTACTTAAACAAAGGAGAAACGATCAAAACAAGTGCTGGTGCGATGTCATGGATGGATGGAGAGGGCTTTGACACCGAGGTTACAACAGGTGGAATAATGAAAGGTCTTGGGAGGATGCTGGCCGGTGAAAGCTTGTTTTTCAGCTACTATACAGCCAGGTTGGATAACCAGGAAATAGTGTTTGCATCATCCTTACCAGGGAAAATAGTCAATATCAAAATGGGAGGAAAGACCTTTATAGGTCAGAAATCCGCATTTTTAGCGTCTGAAAAAACGGTGGAGATGGAGACTGTATTTACTAAGAGATTTTCTTCAGGTCTGTTAGGTGGAGAAGGGTTTATATTACAAAGATTCTCAGGGTTTGGGGAACTTTTTCTTGAGGCAGATGGTGCCTTGTTCGATTATGAGTTAAGATCTGGTGAGAGCTTGCTGGTTGATCAGGGGCATGTATTTTTATTTGAGGAATCAGTAAGATATGAAATAGAGACTGTAAAGGGAATGAAGAATGTTTTATTTGGAGGGGAGGGCCTTTTCCTTGTAAGATTGATCGGTCCCGGGAAGGTGACGCTCCAATCAATGCCTATCGCAAATTTGGCAGGGAAAATAATACCATATGTTCCTTCAAAGGATTGATATAAGCATATTAACAATATCAATGGCCAGATAATCTGGCCTTTGATATGCTATACATCTTGTTTTGTTAGAGAATCCTGAAGAGTAACTACAGTGACTGATGCAATAACAACAGCTGCACCAAATAATTGTAGAGGAGACAATGTTTCTCCAAATATGAAATAGCTGAAGATAAAGGTGAAAACGGGTATTAAGTTCATAAAAATCGCAGTAGTGGCTACACTAAGATTGCTAAGGGCATAAATATACATGAAGTTCGCTATAGCTGAACAGCCTATTGCAAGGAAAAGAAAATGGAATATAATATTTCCGTTAAGCTGGCTCCATCTGACAGTCTCAAGCCATAAAAAAGGTATAAAAGCAAGTGTACCAAAAATTGACTGGTAAAATGTAACTGCAATACCTGAATAACTTCTGAAAAGTGGCTTTGTAATTATCATGAATATGGAAAAGGAAACAATTGCCCCAACCATGTACAGGTAACCCGAAACACTTCCACCTTCAAGCTTGCCGCCTATGATTATGTAAATTCCAAGGATAGATGCTATTATTGCTGCTAATGAGATAGGCGAAAGTTTTTTCCTCAGGAATGCCCATTCACCCATGGCAGCAGCTACTGGCATTATAGCGATTATTATAGATGCATCATTTGGGCTGATTCTCAAAACTCCATTATTCTCGAAGAAAAAGTATATCGTTATACCAAGTATGCCTGAAAATGCCATAAGCGGGAGGTGCTCTTTCCTCAAGGTTTCTCCCGGGCTCATTTTTCTAAGCATAGGATACAAAATCAGGCATGCTATGAGAAATCTGTAAAATGCCATGCTTAACGGAGGAAATACCTCCATAGAAATCTTTATACTCACAAATGATAAGCCGAACATTATGGTTGATCCGATCAAAAAAACGACTGCTGTAATTTTCTTTCTGTCCATACTTAGTTCCTCCTGAATGTATTAAAGAGATTATAACATATTTTGACAGTTAAGAGGCTTAGTATCGATTGATATTAAACTTTATTCCATATGATAAAATATCATTATAAAATGAGTTGATCAAAAGGATGGTGGAAAATGAAAATCTATGTTAAGTATTTAGGTGTAATGGATTATGATCTGCCTTTAGAGATTATAATAAATGAAGGGAGCACGATAAAAAATTTATTTGATGAAATTTTGGATGATGATAGAGAGCTCTTTAACTCAGTATTTTTGGTCAATAACTTACCTGCCAGCCTGGAACAGGAGTTAAAGGAAGGAGATACTTTACTAATTCTTCAGGTATTAGGCGGTGGATAAAAGTGAAAGAGCTTTCTAAGCAATATTTGAATTGAAGCATATTTATTTATATCTTACACATAAAACTGCGAAAAAAGTGTATAAATAACATAAGTCAATATTAAATAAGGGGTGAATAAGATGAAAACAAGGAGTTTGGTTTTAAAGACAGCTTTTTTTATGGCATTTTTGCTGGTCATAGGACTGATAACCCCCTACATAAGCTATGCTGATGATCCAAGTCCGTGGGCATCAACTGAGGTACAGCAAGCAGTTGAAGCAGGGCTGATACCAGTTACCGTAAGTCTTGGATACAGGGAAAATACAAACAGGCTCGAATTTTGTCATCTTGTTATGAGGCTTATACAGGCAAAAACAGGGATGAGTATCTCAGATTTTTTGAGAGTCAAAGGAGTTGAGATTGAACCTCTAACATTTTCTGATACAAATGATTCTTTGATACTTGCAGCTAATGCTTTAGGGATAGTAAATGGAGTTGGGAACAACAGATTTGATCCTTTTGGACAATTGCAGCGTCAGCAGGCAGCAGCAATGCTTTCAAGAGCAGCTAAAGCATTGGGCTATACAGACACAGGAGAGCCAGGCATGTCGTTTTCAGACAGATTGAGCTTTCAGGATTATGCCGTAGAGCCAATAGAATTTATTTCTGGTGTCAAGGACCGGATTTCTGGGAAGAGAGTAATGGGCGGACTGCCTAACAACATGTTTGGTCCTGCTTCTCCATACACCAAGGAGCAAGCAATCCTAACCATGCTTAGAATGTATAATTCCTTTGATTTTATTCAAGTTGCCAGAGTTGTTGGAATCGATTCGATCGAAGGTAAGCCAATGCCTGGTCATAAGCTCACAGCAGGAGAGATAACCTATGATTCAATTCCACAGGATAATCCAGTTCTCCAGTGGCAATGGGTAATAAGTCAGTCAGAGGACGGTACCTATACCCCTATTCCCGGGGCGGTCAAAAGGGATTACACTCCATCCACTGACGAAGTAGGAAAATACCTTAACGTAATTGTTACAGCTGAAGGAGCAGCATATGGCTCTGGCATAAGCTTTCCGGTATTAATAGAACCATTTCAGCTTGTTTTGGCACCGATTAAACCAATAGAAGGTTTCTACCCAATCGATGCCGATTTACCTTTTGATGGTGGGAAGGGAACTAATGAAAGCCCGTTTCTTATTTCAACGGCTGAGCAGCTTGATCTCCTTAAATCTAATACAACTGACACATATTTTAAGCTGACTCAGGACATAAATTTGGGCAATCTTACTGAAAGGATAACTAACACGTTTTTAGGTCACTTGGATGGTGATGGGCATAAAATAACTTTCTCATACGCGGCTGGACTTTTTAGACAGATTGGAGCGGGTGCATCGGTTAAGAATCTAATTGTTGCTGGCGGCATTACCGGAGAAAACCCTAAGGGTATTTCAATTGGAAGACTTGCGGACACTAACTATGGTACGATTGAGAAGTGCGGAGTTGATATGTCGTCCATGATTTTGAAGAGTGCTGTAAATGTTAGAGTAGGTGGGCTGGTTGGAACAAATTATGGACTGATCTCTCAAAGCTATGCAAGTGGGATAATTAAGGTGCAATTGGTCAAGAGAGAAGCAATAAATGGATCTTATCGTTCGTTGGCAGACGATATACTTGGAAATGATTATAACAAAGGCTGGGTTGGTGGGTTATGTGGTGTAAACGCTGAGGGAGCTACCATTAAGAATTGCTGGTCAAACTCAACTGTTATCCTGGAAGCACCTGGGGATATGACCTATGGTATTTCAGGTGGATTAGCAGGAAGCAATAATGGTTCGATTTCTAAATGCTATACGGTAGGATCAGTCTCCAGCAACAAGTATAGAGGTGCAATTTCCGGATCCAGAGGGTCAGGCTCGTTATCTCAGGATTGTTACTACGATATGGATACCTTCAGGCTTTCAGACACCTACGCAGGTCAGCCAAAGACCTCATTACAGATGGTACAGAGATCAACGTATGCGGGATGGGATGATACTATCTGGAGATTTGAGACAGGAACCATTGATTATCCTAAGCTATTCTGGCAGGAATAAAGGCAATTTGCTTTAGTAACGTATAAAATAGAAGCCGGGGAGTGTTTAACGTTCACCGGCTTAGCTTTATTTTAAGATTGCAAACAATAATAAATGAAGAGGATATGCTGCATAGAACGATAGTTGGAGTATCTTGTTTTTTAGACCTTGCTTATTGTTATACATCATCAATGGAATCAGAGCAAGAAGGGAGTATTGCTGCAATCCAGAGGATCCAATCATATTTGTAAGAAACATTATTGCAGCTACTATAGTAAGTCTTTTTAATGAAGGTATCCAATGTGTATAGTAAAAGGCGAGTATATATATAATTCCGATGTATGCATAATCAGTAGAAAGGACCGTTGCAATAAAAGCAGCGCTTAATCCCACAAGGAGCTTAGTTATGTAGCTTCCATCCTTGGATTTTTCAAGCAGAATCATTGCTATAAGACCGATAAATAATGTGAAGAATATATTTTGATGTCCCCAATAGATACCACCAAAGAAAGCATAATCAAATGGAAGCTCAGAAATCAAGGCAAATAAAAAAAGTCTTAAGGAGTATTTTTTAACATCCTTGGTATGAAAGAAACCTTCAACCAACAGGAAACAGTAAATAGGGAAAGCTAACCTACCAATAAGCCTGAAGGTAAGATTTCCTGGTTGGAATATTGCACCGTAGTGGTCGATTATCATTGTAGTAAGCGCGATGAGCTTTAATATCAGCGAGTTCATATACTCCATCCTGTTCATATTTGATAATGTTAGTATAGCAGATTTCCAACATATTTGAAACCAAACTATCTTCCTGATATAATAATTAGGCAAAGTAAAAATGTGATCATGACTGTTAGCAAGGAGGAAAATATGGCAGAAATCAAGTTTGAGATAACTGAAAAACTGGGTGTTCTAAGCGAGTCATCGAAGGGCTGGAAGAAGGAGCTTAATAAAGTATCCTGGAATGAATATCCCGCAAAATACGATATCAGAGAATGGGATCCGGACCATCAAAAAATGGGCAAAGGCATTACTTTGAGTAAGGAGGAGATGAGGTTGCTGAAGGAGATCATCAACAGCTTAGAATTGGACTAACAGAGAAAATTTAATGTAAATGCGAGTAGAACAAAACACCTTAGGGTAATAAGACAAATAGGAAACGAGGAGGTGTTGTTATGCTTTATTTCGCTTATGCCAGTAACCTAAGCAAGAAATACATGGCTGGAAGGTGTCCGCACGCTGTGCCTCTGAAGAAGGTAAGACTAAAAGACCATAAACTGACCTTCAACGAGTTGGCAGATATTGTACCATTTAAGGGAGAGGATGTAATTGGGGGTCTGTACCTCATCTCCAAACAGGACCTTGAAAAGCTTGATGCACTTGAGGGTCATCCTGATCTTTATGAACGGATAATGGTTGAGCTGGAAGATGAAGAAGGGAACCTATATGAGGCTTTTGTATATTCCATGGTAGACAAGAAAGAGCAGGCTCCGCCTGAAAGCTACTACAAGATACTCATTGAAGGTTATAAGGACTGGGAAATTGACATGGAAAGGCTTGAAAGAGCCAAACGATTCGAATAATATTTATCCCCTGGTGTATTCACTGGGGGTAATTCTATGAGTAGGATAAAATAATATATATTAGGAGCGATGATATGATCAAGAATTTAAAGGATGTAAAACCAAATATTCATCCGGAGGCCTTCGTTGCAGAAACAGCAGATGTTATTGGAGACGTCGAAATTGGTGAAGGTTCCAGCATCTGGTATGGAGCTGTATTGAGAGGAGATATCGAGGATATAAAGATAGGAAAGTACTCAAACATACAGGACAATGCCACAGTCCATACTGAGACTCACATACCTACAAGGATTGGCGACTACACTGTAATAGGTCATAATGCGATAATCCATGGATGTACCATAGGAAGCAACACCTTGATAGGGATGGGATCCACAATCCTTAACAGGGCTGTAATTGGAGATAATTGTATAATAGGCGCTGGAACTGTTGTAACTGAAGGGAAAGTAATACCTGATTATTCAATGGTGATAGGGATACCAGGTAAAATAGTCAGACAGGTAACTGAAGAAGAGGTTGAAGCCATAAAAGGAAATGCAATGAGATATAATGAGCTTTGGAAGAAGCATTTGGATTGATTTGATGTATATTTATTAAACCAGGATTATTTTCCTGGTTTTTTTGTTTGACTGATGTCATATTTATGTTATTATATGTAGTAAGTACTTACATAAGGAGTTGATACAATGGAGAACCATAGATCTCGATTAGGCAAGGAAGCAAGAAGAAAACAGATAGTCGATTCGGCTTTAAATCTATTTGTTGAAAAGGGTTATAAGGGGACGACTACCCAGGAAATAGCTAAATCGGCAGGAGTATCAGAGGTTACCTTATTCAGAAATTTTGATTCAAAGAAGGATATATTCATGGAGGGAGTAGTTCCTGTTTTGATGGAAACTCTTGAAGAAAACCTCAATGTTGGTGAAGATGAACTCCCAGAGAAAGCCTTGGAAAGATTTCTCGTTTCAAGACTTAATCTGATTTCTGATAAACGGAAAATTGTTAAACTTATATTAATGGAAAATCAGGTTAACAAGGATCTTGAAGATATTGATTTCATTCAGTCCATAAGTGATTTGATCAAGAAAGGGATATCAAAGATGGGATTTCACAAAAGCAAGGAGAGTTTCATCGCTAGACTTATTATGGGGAGTGTTCTTTCCTTTATGTTTTTACCTGAGCAAAATGACGAATCAGTTAAAAAATTTGTTTCAGAGCTTATTAAGGCTGTCATATATGCTAACAATCAGGAAGAGGTGGCGTAATGAACAAAAAGAAAATTATTGTGGCAGTGATAGTAATATGGGGTTTATTACTTATTTCTAAAAATCTTAATTTATTTCCTTCAATTTCGAATAAGTCAAACGTAGATGAACCTCAGCAAGGCATAGTAACTGAGCTATATGAGGTAAAGAAAGTTCCTATGCAGCAGGACTTAAGTTATCTTGGATCGATTGAAAGTGAGGTTTCATCAATCTTGAGCTCTAAAACCATAGGGAATATATTATCTGTAAATGTGTCGGAGGGAGACATAGTTCACGAAGGTGATATACTTTTAGAGATTGACACTGGGCAACTGGAGGCAAAATTAAGTACAACAGAGCAGAAAAGGGCACTATTGGCAGATCAATTGGAATATTTTGAAGTTCAGATCGCAGATTTTTATGTTTCAAATCCTATAGTTTCAAAAATTGGATCTGCAAAGTTGACTTATGAATATAAGAACACTGAAATAGGTAATCTAAGGATTCTTTATGAAGCAGGTGCTATCTCTAAATCTACTCTGGATCAAGCGGAATATCAGCTTGAGAACTTTAATATCCAGTTGAAAGAGCTTGAAGCTACCGCAGATGCAAGCTATGATAAATTAGTTCAGGAAAGGGACATGACTATCGGGCAACTGGAAGAAGTTGATTCAACTTTAGAGGAGATATCCCTGGCTATAGAAGAAGCGGCAATAAAAGCTCCATTTGACGGGCAAGTCGCTCAGATGATGGTATCTGTTGGGGAGCTTGCATCTATTGGCCGCACGCTATTGACGATTGACGATATCCATAGGCTACAAGTCGTGACACCTGTAGGGGAGACTGACTTAGGCAGGATAAAGACCGGAATGGATGCTGAGATTATTTTTGTAGGATCTGATGAAATAATTAAAGGTGTGGTTTCCTATAAAAGTCCGAGTATTAATCCAAAGACAAGGATTGGAGAAATCAAGATAGCATTGGATATTCCTGAAGGTAAAACTGTAGTCGGTTCAAGCGCCAAGATCAGAGTACTTCTGGATTCTACAAGGAATGAGATTATGATACCGGCTGCTTCTGTAAAAACCTTAGGCAATGATAAAATCGTTTATGTTTACAATGGTAAGGGAATGGTCTATGAAAGAAAATTGACTATCGGAGAAAATATCGACGGGAAATATCACGTTATAGAAGGTCTTGCGGAAGGAGATATTATTGCTGTAAGGAATATCCAGGATCTAAGTGACGGTGTATACATTTACACACTTGAGCAAGAGGTGATCCAATGAGTTTTGGAAGATTCTCAACAGAGAAGAAATATTCAGTACTGTCGATAATGATAGCAATATTCATTTTTGGGGTATACAGCATGCTTACTATGAACACTCAATTAGCCCCTGATACCAGTCCACCTACTGCAACAGTTATGAGTGTGTATCCAGGTGCAATGGCGTTAGATGTCGCTACTGATGTTTCCAAGCCAATGGAGGAAGCCTTTGCCAAACTAGACGGAATAGAAGAGATAAGCTCCTCAAGCCAGGACAATCTTTCAATTATTCAGTTGACATTCGACTATACTACTGATGTAGATCAAGCATCTATAGATATTCAAAATACGATAAACAGAATTAAAAATGATTTACCTGAAACTCTGCATGATCCACAGGTATTGAAATTCAGCGTAGCTGATCAACCAATTATGACTATTGGATTGAAAAGCGATTCGATATCTATGACCGAATTGAGAAAGCTCACAGATGAAAAGTTAGCTTATGAACTCCAAATGATCGAAGGTGTTGCAGCGGTAAATGTTTTTGGAGGTTATAGTGAAGAGATAACTGTCAGTCTTGACGATGCGACTGTGAGAGCTTATGGATTGAATATAGATCAAATAGTGGGTGCCCTTAATAATTCTAATATTAAAGCACCAGGAGGCAACATTTACTATGAGGACAAAGACCTGCTCTTAAGAATCGAAGAAAGCCTCGCATCTATTGAAGAACTTAAAAATACCGCGATCCCACTTATGGATGGCAATACTGTACCACTTTCTTCTTTAGGAGATATATATGTTGGTTCATCGGTCAAGGAAGGATCCTATAGGCTAAATGGAGAGGAAGCTCTCGCTTTACTTATAACAAAAAAAGCTGACTACAACACAGTCAAGGTAATAGAATCTGTAAATGCAAAACTGGAGGATTTAACGACCTCATATCCTAAGATTGATTTATTAGTTGCATCTGACGACTCTGAGTTTACAAATCAGATGGTATCCAATATGGCTTCCAGTGTAGTTATTGCAATAATCTTTACGATGATTATAATTCTTTTATTTATAGAGAATATATCAAGATCTCTCGTAATATCAATATCGATGCCTTTAGTTTTTTTGAGTACAATTGGCTTGATGAAGCTTTTTGACATGGACCTTGACCTTGTAACATTGTCTGCATTAATTTTGAGTATTGGCTTTGTAGTAGATACGTCAATAATCATAGTAGAAAATATAAATAGTCATGAAATCAATGGTAAGACAATTAAGCTGGCTGCTGTAGAAGGAACAGACGAGATTGCTATGCCGAGTATTGCAGGTGCAACTACGACACTTATAGTTTTAATACCGCTATTATTTGTTTCGGGATTTGTTGGTGAGATGTTCAAGCCTCTTTCTTTAACGCTTATATTTGCAATATCATCATCACTGATCGTAGCACTTGTTATGATACCATTGCTAACGGTGATGCTTCATCCATTCAGCTTTAGAAGAAGTGAGAAACTGGTTTCAGCTTTATCCGTACCCTTTAATAGATATATGGACAAAATTATGGAAAAATATTTGATATTATTCAAAAAAGCATCCGGAATGAAAAAGCAGGTGCTTGCAGTAATGCTTGTTTTGATGCTTTTAAGTGCATTGTTTATTAGATTAAACGGGATGGAAATGCTTCCCAAATTTGACAGTGGTGTTACCTACGTAACTTTGGAAATGGTTCCGGGAACTCAGATATCAAAGACGGAGGAAGCAGTGAGTGCTGTTGAAAGCTATTTGGCCAATAATGCTATGGTAGTTTCTTTTGATTCCAGAATAGGCTACGAGGAAGGTAATATGCAGCAGGGTGATTTTGGGGTTATGGGGAAGGATCAGGCATTGATAACTGTCAATTTAACTTCCAGGAAGGAACGCTCTACCACTATTTGGGAATTTCAGGATGACCTCAGAAGAAAAATTGAAGAAATACCTGACGTCAACAGATATGTAGTTAAGGAAAAGGGAGGGACTGCTGTTACTGGTGCTTCAGCACCTATAGCAGTTCGACTGTCGGGTGAGGATCTTGATGTTTTGTATCATCTGGCAGACCAGGCTGTTAAAAGAATAAATGAGGTTCCGGGCACAACGAACATATTTACAAGCTTCAATGATAAATACCTTCAAATGTCATTAAATTTGGATGGAAACAGGATGGCAGAGCTTGGTCTTACAAGCGCTTCAGTATCTCGCCAGATTTATGGAAGGATGGAGGGGATTGAAGCTTCGCAAATGACTATAGACGGGGACAAGTCAGTTGACATCAAAGTAGGATTCAGTGGAGATATAAACTCTGACCAGGAGTATTTATTGGATACCTACCTCACGACTGCTCATGGTGTCAAGGTGCCCTTAAGCGAGATTGCTAACATAAGCGTCGATAATCGGGCTAATTTAGTGGAACGGGATAATATGTCTTATTCAGTAAATATTAATGGCTTCACTGATGAGAGAGCTTTTAGCCACGTAGTTGCAGATATTCAGGATGAACTTGATAAAATTGAGTTGCCAAAGGGATATAGGATCGAATTTAGTGGTGAACAAAAAACACTTACGGACTCAGTCGGAGATATGGCTTTTCTCCTGTCATTGGCTATAATTTTTGTTTACCTGATACTGGTGCCACAGTTCAAGTCCTTCGTTCACCCAATAACAATTATGTCAGCAATACCAATGGTTGTAATAGGTATAGCTCCGGCACTTTTCATAACTGGGAAATATATGTCGATGCCGGTCCTTTTGGGATTGATCCTTTTAGCAGGAACCGTAGTAAACAATTCGATATTATTGGTCGATGCTATCAATTTAAATAGAAAATCTGGGGATTCTATTGAATTAGCAATTGAGAAATCCATTAAATCAAGATTCAGACCGATTATGATGACTGCTTTGTCCGATGTGGTTGGTATGCTTCCACTAGCATTACAGCTTGCGTTAGGCTCTGAAAGGTTTTCTCCTCTTGCGATAGCGGTAATAGGGGGAATGCTTGCAGCAACCTTGTTGACGGTAGTTATAATTCCGATAATTTATATGAGTATGGAAAGCTTAGGATTTCGGATCAAGATGTTTTTTAAGCCAGTTTCGATGAAAGTCGAGGAGAAGCTAATATAGCTAAATTTTAACTAAGCTGGGTATAAAAAATCTTCAGGGGTATAAATTCTCAAGGATTACAAGTACATTACCTATGGAGGGATGACTATGGAATATAGAGAAAGGTATCAGTCATGGCTGGATGATCCTTATTTTGACGAAGCAACCAAGGCTGAACTTAGAGCCATAACAGATGAGAACGAGATTGAGGATAGATTTTATCAGGATTTGGAGTTCGGTACTGCAGGCTTGAGAGGAAAGATTGGAGCAGGCACCAACAGGATGAATAACTATACTATAAGTCTTGCTACCCAAGGTCTTGCACAAACAATAATCAATCATGGCGAAAAAGCTATGAAGAAAGGAGTTGCCATAGCTTATGATGTCAGGCAATACTCCGATAAGTTTGCTGAAATTGCTGCAAGAGTTCTTGCTGGTAATGGAATAAAGGTATATTTATTTGATGATATTCGACCAACCCCCATGCTGTCGTATACAGTTAGAAGACTTGGGACTATTTCCGGAATCGTCGTAACGGCGAGCCATAATCCTAAGGAGTACAACGGGTATAAGGTTTATTGGGAGGAAGGCAGCCAAATCCTCGATGACATAGCAGATGAGATACTTAATGAGATAGACAGTATTGAGCATTTTAGAGATATAAAAGTAATGGAACTTGATGAAGCAAAGTCGAAGGGATTGATTGAAATAATTGGCGGTGCCATCGATGATGAATACAACGACAAGCTCCTTAATATGGCGATAAATGATGATATTGATAAGTCTGTCAAGATAGTCTTTACTCCGTTGAACGGCACAGGCAATATTCCGGTAAGAAGAGTTCTGAAGGATAGGGGATTTACAGACATTACTGTTGTACCCGAGCAGGAAAATCCTGATTGGACCTTTGCAACAGTGGGCTATCCGAACCCTGAGGATACTAAAGCATTTAAATATGCGAGAAATCTTGGACTGAAGGTCAAGGCAGACGTATTGCTTGCTACAGATCCTGATTGTGACAGAGTTGCGATAGGAGTTCTGAATGATAATGGTGATTACACCTATCTGAATGGAAATCAAACAGGTGCATTGCTTATTTATTATATTTTGTCACAGAGGTTTGAAAAAGGAACACTTCCCGAAAATCCGGCAATCGTTAAGAGTATCGTAACAGGAGATTTGGGCAAGGCAATAGCTAAGAAATTTGGCGTAACAACATTTGAAACTCTTACCGGATTCAAACATATCTGCGCAATGGCAAACGAGTGGGATATAACAGAGGCATTCAGCTTCATATTCGGATATGAGGAAAGCATAGGGTACGTCTATCAGGATTTAGTAAGAGATAAGGATGCAGTGGTTTCATCCATGATGATCGCTGAAATGGCAGGATTTTATAAGAAGCAGGGACTGAGCCTTTTAAATGTTCTGGAGAAAATATATGAAGAGTTTGGCTATTACAGCGAGAAACAGATTTCTATAGTTTTGGAGGGAGTTGAAGGACAGCAGAGGATCAAGAGAATGATGGATGACATCCGTCATATGCCTGTTGAATCTATCGGCGAAATGATGCTCCAAAAGACAGTGGACTATTTGAGTGACGAGACGGATGCAGGACGCTCAAATGTTCTGAAATACTATATGGATGACGGATCATGGTATGCAATAAGGCCTTCAGGAACGGAGCCTAAGATAAAGCTTTACATTTACTCGAAAGGCAAGTCAGAAAAAGACGCAAAGGATAAAGTGGAACTCATAGAAAAAGTAGTGAGGCATAGGATGGAGTCAGTAGAGTAGATGTGAACAGACAATAATTACAATAGATATTAGTAGACTAAAGGGCAGGAAATTTTCCTGCCCTTTTCATGTGCGACGGTCATGTTATCTTTCCGATTGAAATGGAAGGGTACCGCTATCAAAGATGCCAAAATAATACTAGTAAAATACCGATAAACAGCTATATATGAACATATGTTATATATAGACATATTGGTATATGTTATTGACTTAACAAACTTGTTATGATATTATCTTATCATGTTTAGGAAATAATTGCGTTTCCTAATAATACGGCAGGATTGGAATCATTTTTTATAAATAAATGATATAAATTTAACAAATTACATAACAAGGAGGATTACAATGGCGGAAAACAGACAAATCACCCGTAAGGATTTTATCAAGGGTGTAGGTATGACAGTAGCAGGAGTAGCAGTAACCGGAGGACTGAGTGGATTGTTGGCAGGATGTGCAGCTCCAACAGCATCTGTTGATACAACACAAGCTGTAGTATGGCCCCTGCCCTATAAAAAGCTTGACCCTTCAGTTGTTGAAGCGAGAGCATTCACAGGCTACAAAGAGAAGGGAGGCTGAGGTGTTGGAGTTGCCGAAGGGTTCTTCGGTACATTAGCTGATGAAGTAGGCTATCCTTTCAATCAAATTCCTCCAGAGGCTTTCATATCTGCTGCAAGCGGATACGGCCAGGCAAGTCTTTGTGGGTGTGTTGGAGTTGCAGCCGCTTGTATTGGAACAGTTTGTGACGCTGATACATCAAAGAAGCTTCTTGCTGATTTATCCAAATGGTATAAAACAGCTGAGTTCCCAATGTATCAACCTGAAGGATTAAACTTACCAACCACTGTTTCTAATAGCGTTTTATGCGAAGAGTCAGTTGGAAACTTCATGGAAGTCGCTAAAGTCGAGTATGGCGATCCTTTGAGAAAGAGCAGATGCGCAGGAACTACTGCAGATGTAACTAGAAAAATGGTTGAATTATTGAATGAGGCACTTGCTTAATGGGAAGGATTGGAGCACCAGAATTAATACTCATTCTTGCGATAGCTCTTGTTATTTTTGGCCCCTCAAAGCTCCCGGAAATTGGAAGATCCTTAGGGAAAGCATTAGGTGAATTTAGATCACAAGCAAATAAAGTAACTGAAGAGTTAAAGGACGATTCAAGTAGCGATAATGAAGAAAATAACAAATAAATAAAACAAAAAGAGATGGCTTTGATCAAAAGTCATCTCTTTTTGTTTGAAATTGTTATCAAAGCAATTTTATTGTTTAGTTTTTCTTGTGAAAAAACCAGATAGGATAATTCCAACTTCCGTCAAGGCAATCATAGGTAATGCCATTAAAAGCTGCGATATTACATCGGGAGGTGTAATCACAGCAGCAACTACAAATATAGTTAATACAATGTACTTTCTATTTTTCTTAAAAAATTCTACTTTTACGATTCCAAATTTAGTCAACAGTATCATTACTATGGGAAGCTCAAATACTATACCAAATGCAACAACTGTACTAAGTATAAATGCAAGATAGCTGCTAAAGCTAATCATTGGCTGTATGACATCGAGCTGAAAACCCAAGAAAAATACTAACATTGTAGGCACTACCATAATATAGGAAAAAACTGCTCCTAACGCAAAAAATATACTTCCCATAGATAAGGCGGATATAACCAGGCGCTTTTCTTTGGAAGTGAGACCTGGACTTATAAAGAGCCATATTTGGGCTATAAGAAAGGGAGATGAAATAATCAATCCTCCAATCATTGAAATGCGGACATTGGCCATTAACAGCTCGGAAGGAGATATAAATATGAATTCAATATTTTTGCCTAAATCGACCATGTGCCTGATAATACGTTCAGCGAAAGTAAAGCAAATTGCTGCTGCCGCAATGAAAAATATGGCTGAGGCAATTATCCTTTTCCTTAATTCATCCAAATGACCAGTCAAAGTCAGGTTCGTATCTTTTTGCTTTTTATTTCTTGTCATCTTCTTTCTCATCCTCTTTGTCTGTAGCCTGATTAGCCCCTGATTTGAACTCTTTTATCGCTTTGCCTAAAGATTTCCCAATTTCAGGAAGCTTCGATGGCCCAAATATAACCAAAGCTATTGCTAATATTAAAATTAGTTCTGGTGCTCCAATTCTTCCAAATCCCATTTTATACCTCCTATCCTCGACAAAATATTATCAAATACACTATAAATTCTATCATTTATATACATTAATATCAACTCTTTCTAAAAAACGTTTTATTAGATGCTGTTGTTATTTAACCGTATATGGAGTACTCTTATTTCACCTATTAGTTCCGTTGAAAAGTACTTTATATAGTGCTATACTCTTTAGAGTGTCTAAATATATATGAGGGTGATAGTATGGAATCTGCATTTGACAAGAAAAAAATCCGAGGTGACATAACCAGGATAGCAAACCCCGTTTTTATAGAGCTTTTGCTTGGTACCCTATTTGGAATGGTCGATATGATGATGCTTGGTAGATCTGGATCTACCGAGATAACTACTGCATCAATAGCTGCAGTAGGCATAACCAACCAGTTGATATTTGTTGGCCTTTCACTGGTACAAGCACTTAATGTCGGGGCAACCGCAATGGTAGCGAGGTACATAGGTTCTGGAAAGACAGACAAGATAGAGTCCGTGGTGAAACACATAATTATCATGACTCAAATTTTTCTCGTTCTGCCTATTTTGTATCTTGGACTGGTGAAAAGCTTATGGGTAATGGAGGTTCTGGGTGCTGAAAGCGACACTATATCAATAGGGATGGGTTATTTCAGGGTGGTTACTCTAGGATTTATATTTCAGGGCTTCAATTTCTCTTTATTTGCTGCACTAAGAGGTGCTGGGGATACCAGGACCCCAATGAATATAAATATTAAGGTAAATCTATTAAATGTATTCGGTAACGCAGTTTTGATCTTTGGTTTGCTGGGTTTCCCAGCGCTGGGAGTAACAGGAGCAGGGATATCAACTGCAGTTTCACAATTCATTGCAAGTATACTATTGGTAAGGTACCTAATCAAAAGTAAAGGGCACATAAAACTTAATCTAAGGCATAGATTTAAAATTGACAACGACGTAATATACAACCTGGTGAAGATTGGAGTGCCAGCATCATTGGAGCAGATCGCTTTCAGAGCGGGAATACTTATTTTTACAAGAATGGTTGCCACACTTGGTACGATTGCATATGCGACCCATCAGATTTGTATAAATATAATGAATCTATCCTTTACACCAGGTCAGGCCTTTGGAACTGCAGCTTCGACATTGACCGGAAGAAGCCTTGGGGCTCAGGATCCTGACCTTGCGGAGAGATATATTAAGGAAAGCAGAGGCATAGGATCTATAATATCGGCTTTAATGGGACTCTTATTCTTCTTCCTTGGACCATATGTGGCTATGCTGTATACAGACAGCCCGGAGGTTATTGCTGAGGCAACACGTGTTCTTAAGCTGATGGCCTTTATCATGCCGTTTCAGGGATCTCAACTTATTGTAGCTGGCGGTTTAAGGGGAGCTGGGGATACTATATGGACTCTGGTAGCGACATTTGCAGGCATAATAGGTGTAAGAATAGTACTGGCGTGGTTATTCGTAGTAGTTCTTGGATATGGACTCCTTGGGGCATGGCTCTCAGTACTGATAGACCAATTTGTTCGATGGGTTTTTATCTCACTTAGATTCAGGACAAATAAATGGAAATACATTTCTATAAGATAAAATCCGCCGCTTCCAGGCGGATTTTTATTTGACTTTAAATTTAAGGGATGATAATATATGAGTATAATCGAATATAATCATATAACGAGGTGAAAAGATGGAAGAGCTTTTTAAAGCCATAGGGGATGAAAACAGGCTTCGGATATTGAATCTGTTGACGGATTATGAGCTCTGCGTATGTGAAATTGAGGTCCTCCTCGATTTGAATCAATCCAATGTGTCAAGACATCTGGGTAAGCTAAAATCATCAGGCATAATTTCATCCTATAAGGATGGTCAGTGGATCCACTATAGACTAAGTGATGAGTTCAAGAAGAATAGCACTGACTTACTCAAATACCTTAGAGAGCAGGTTTTCAATAGGAGCGCTTATGTTAGAGAACTTAGAAAATGTAAAATATACATCGACAGTCCTCTAAGCTGTCAGGATATAACCAGCGACAAAGACAGGGTGCAGGTTTTCCTTGAAGGGGAGCTTGAGAGGCAAATATTTCTGGAGGAGTCCAAAAATGAAAAGTAATAAGTTGCATGGAATAAGTTTTTTCGAGAAATACCTTTCGATCTGGGTTGCTCTATGTATGATAGTAGGTGTAGCTATAGGCGTATATTTGCCACAAATACCTAAGTTCCTAAGTAATTTTGAGTACTATAAGGTGTCAGTGCCGGTAGCGATCCTGATTTGGCTTATGATCTACCCTATGATGCTAAAGGTAGATTTTAAGAGCGTCAAAAAGGTGGGGGAAAATCCTAAGGGATTAATAGTTACATGGGTAACAAACTGGCTGATCAAACCTTTTACAATGTTTGCTATAGCTTATGTATTTTTTAATATATTTTATAGAGGTATGATAGATAGTGATACAGCCAAGCAGTACCTGGCTGGAGCAGTTTTGCTTGGAGCGGCACCATGCACCGCGATGGTATTCGTCTGGAGCCACCTTACAAAAGGAAATCCCGCATATACCTTAGTGCAGGTTGCCACTAATGACCTGATAATACTTGTGGCTTTTGTACCTATAGTTGCCCTGCTGTTGGGAGTAAGTGACATTTTAGTGCCATGGAATACTCTTTTCCTTTCAGTGGTACTATTTGTTGTGATTCCTTTGGCAGCAGGTGTGATATCAAGAAATGTTATAACAAAGAATAAGGGACTTGAGTATTTTGAAAAAGTATATATACCAAAGTTCAGCAATGTCACAATAATCGGGCTTTTACTGACGCTTATAATTATTTTTTCGTTTCAGGGGCAAATTATTATCGACAACCCACTAAACATTCTGTTGATAGCAGTTCCTCTGATAATACAGACATTTTTGATATTCTTCATTGCATATTTTTGGTCGAAAGCATGGAAACTGCCTCATGATGTTGCTGCTCCTGCAGGAATGATCGGAGCGTCTAATTTCTTTGAGCTTGCGGTTGCTGTTGCAATATCTGTATTCGGTTTGACATCAGGCGCAGCGGTAGCAACAGTCGTCGGTGTATTAGTTGAAGTACCTGTAATGCTGATCTTGGTCAAGATTGCTAATAACACAAGGCATTGGTTCGATAATGGCTCAAGTAGACTTAAGGAGGTGTAAATTTTGAGAAAACCGAGAGTTGCATTCATATGTGTTCATAATTCCTGCAGAAGCCAGATGGCCGAGGCTTTGGGAAAGCATCTTGCTTCCGAGGTATTCGACAGCTACTCAGCTGGAACTGAGACAAAACCCCAAATAAATCAGGATGCAGTAAGGATCATGAAGGACAGATTTTCAATAGACATGGAAGAGACTCAGCATTCAAAGCTTCTTGATGAGCTGCCAGAGATAGATATTGTCATAAAAATGGGCTGCAACGTGATATGTCCATTTCTTCCGAGCCAATATGAGGAGGATTGGGGACTTGACGACCCATCAGGAAAACCAGATGAGGAGTTCCACAGGGTGATAGATATTATTGAGAAAAATATGGTCGATCTATCCAGGAGAATAAGTGAAGGGGAAATTGAGCTTCAGCTAATCGAGTAGGGGAAAATTAATTCCCCTCTCACACCACCGTACGTGCCGTTCGGCATACGGCGGTTCAATTCAAATAATAATCCAAACAACTAATGAGACCTCGCTTTGCGAGGATTTCTTTTGATATTTTACGTAAACCTGTGGTTTTAGCCACTGCCTGGTAATGGTTGTTAAACCCTACCGACTGTCTTACCATCCATTCCGGAGCACCGAGTTTTCTTAAGCCCCACATTCTCTTCTGACTGGTTTTCCACTGCTTCCATATCACGATACGGATTCTTGTACGCAAGTGTCCATCTATTCGTATCATATTAGTCTTCATTTTACCTATTCGAAAGTAGTTTATCCAGCCTCTGATTACCCAATTGAGTCTCTTTATTCTATCGTCCATGCTGATTGACCATGAGCGTTTTGTGAGCTGCTTGAGTTTTCTCTTGAATTTAACTATGGAGTCCCGATGAGGCCTTGCCTCCCATTTACCATCCATCTTCACAAAACCAAATCCTAAATATTTTAGCTTTGTTGGTTCTGTGGTTCTTGTCTTTTCTGCGTTGACTTTTAATCCGAGTTTTCTCTCTATCCATTTTGTTATGGTGTTCATAACTCTGTTGGAAGCTGCACTACTTCCTACTGCTATTACACAGTCATCTGCATATCTAACAAAATTAAGTCCTCTTGCTTCAAGCTCTTTGTCAAGCTCATTGAGCATGATGTTACTGAGTATTGGGGAGAGGTTTCCTCCCTGCGGGGTCCCCTCGTTGGTTTCTTCATATTTTCCTTTGTCCATCACTCCTGCCTTTAGATATTTAGCTATGAGTGATTCTGTGTCAGGGTCTTGTATGATTTTGCCTACAAGGGTCATCAGCTTGTCTTGTGGTACATTATCAAAGAACTTCTCAAGGTCAATATCCACTATGTAGATATATCCGTCATTCAGATATTCCAATAGTTTGATGACTGCCTGTTGTGCTCGTCTACCCGGCCTGAAACCATAGCTGTATTCGCTGAAATGTGGCTCCACTATGGGTGTGATTACCTGCACTATTGCCTGTTCTATGATTCTGTCCATCACTGTGGGTATACCAAGTTTTCTTACTCCACCATTTGGCTTTGGTATTTCAACTCTTAGCACCGGCTGAGGTTTGTACTTTCTGTTACGAATACGTTCCTTGATGTCTTCCCAGTTTCCTTTCAGATATTCATCAATTTCGTCTACACTTATGTTGTCTATGCCTCCTGCTCCTTTGTTGGCTTTTACCTTCTTGTATGCAAGCAGCATATTCTCTCTTGATAATATCTGTTCCATTAGTTGTGACATGATTTGTCTCCTTTTCCTGTTTTGCTTTCATGCATATCAACCTTACCTCCTGTGAACCCTTCGCTCCGTTACGTCTTCGCTACTGAAATTCTCGTCAGGCCTATGCATTTACATCCGTAAGTCCATTTGACTTTGAATTGTTCAGTCCTTCCTTGTTTCCAAGTACTATGACCTCTGCTGACTTCTCATGGTTCGTTATTACTACGGTTTTAGCCGCCCATGAGACCTCACGGGATAAGTCCTCTGTCTTTCCTCGTCTACCTGCCTGATCTACCTGCATGGGTTACGATTGCCTTTTGGACTTCACTGCTTTTGGCCAGCTTATCCTCCATGCAAGCCTTGGTATCAGGTTTCTGTCCGTCAGGCTACGATTTCGCTATTGCTTCCTCTCGCCCACACCTCACGATGTGAACCTTGCAAGTCGCTATAGGGTTCGTCGGCAACTACGCCCCTTGTGGACTTTCACCACAGACAGAAGGCCTGCCCGTCGTACTAAATAAGACCGCCGGATATCAAACCGGCGGTCTTCTATATGTTTTTCATAATATGTTTTGCAAATTCTCTTGCTTTGTCCTCGATGTCCTCTATTCTAAGGATGGAGCCAGGGTCATTTGCCGTTGCCTGCATGGAGAATGCAGGTGGGAGCTCAAAGGTCTTATTCATATTCAAGCTGCTTATAAGCTGCTTTGCCAGTGCATCTCCTCCGGAGTATCCGGATACGATAACAGAGAAGAGCTTTTTATCATAGAATTTCGTTTTGCGGAAAAGTGCCGTTAATCTGTTTATTGTGGCTACTATGTTGGCAGTGAGCATATCGTTGTAGTTGGGGCAAAGCATTATCAGAGTCGATGAGTTGCTTATAGCAGGGTATACCTCCTCAACAACGATCCCTCCGTAGAAGCACTTTGATTGCCTGCCGAAGTATTTGCAGGTTTTGTAACTGCAGCCTCTGCAGTCAGTTATATTTCCATTTCCTAGATATACCTCAGTAATATCGATCCCACTTAGGTTTTTTCTTACAAGGTCCCATAGCTGGAGCGTATTAGAGGTACCCTTATTGGACGAGTGGAGTACAGCTATGCTCTTATTTCTGAAGTACTCCTGTGTTGATATGAGTCTCCTTCCAAGCTCCTCGCATTTTAGGAGGCAAATATCCTCAAGAGGCATCCTGTAGATTTTTTCCAATGGCTGGAAATTATCCAGATTTTCATTGGCTTCAATAGCCGGTCTTCCTGGAAATAAGCAACCAAGCTGGTTTGCAAGATATATTATGTCCTGTGACGCTGTTTTGGTAAAGGAGTTATAGCTGCTGTGCACAAGAAGTCCACCTCTGGAACCTGATAACGATGAGTTGCCTCTTTCCCAGAGCTTTTCCAGGATCTGATTCATTTCAGTGTTTACTCCAATTGGATTTAGCTCAACAGCAAACAGGATATCGTTTTCAGTCATGTCAGGAAGCTCCATGGAGCTCCTTATTATTCTATGGGAGTTATCCCCTACAGCCCTCTTTATCATTTCTTTTAGCAATCGTCCAGGCTCAGAGGGTATTACTACAGTTAATTGTCTCATATAATGCTCCTTAATCCGTTGTAGGTTTGCTTAAGCCTTTCCTTAAGCAAAGGATGAAGACTATATTGAGGCACCTCAAGCCCGGAGTCTGTAATTCTAATCTTTGAGCCCATATAAACATGCCCCATCAGTGAAGAGCCATAGAAATAATCGCCCTGAATCGCTGCTATAATGGATAGACTCCCTGAAGAAAGACTCGGTGCGACATAAGGTTTATACCCAAGTGCTCTTATTTCAAGATTTGCTTTTACTGTTTTTTCTGTCAGGTATATTGACTTTTCATTATTATAATCGACCATACTGTCAGCAACGATGAGGCCGCTGCCGTGAGGTCCGAAAACCTGACCTTCCCTAAGGTATTGACCAAGAGAAACCTCTTTTTCAGCATAAAAAGCAGCTCTTGCGTTCATTACACCCAATCCGAAACCGATTATCTTATTCGGGGCTATCCCATTAAAATCCATCTTTCCATTGTCATCACTGTTGCTGTCGATAAATACTGCTTTACACAAGGGATCGACAGGATCGCTAACTACTGCAAAGTAGCCCTTGAAACCTATACTTCTTGCCATTTTCGCATACTTATGGATAATCTCCCTGTTTCCTTCAAATTGGGCCATTCTTACATCAGACACACTGGATCCAACCGGAGGTATACCCTTTGATGCACAAAAAACAAACATGTCACAGTTAAATAAATCTTCCTCAGAGACACTTGCCACTTTCGGCATACTATCCTCATCAAAAGGCCTTCTTATTTGTCCAAGCTCATATTCCCATCTTTTTTGTTTATCAGGACTCCTGTCATATAACCCTATGGCAGAGATATTTTTACCAAGAAGTCGCAGACCAATAGCGAGAGTGCTTCCAACATCTCCCAATGCAGCTATGTTGATTCTCCATTTTTCGGGGAGAGGATCGAGTTCATCCTTCCAACTGGGATAATTTTTGTTAACTACCTTTACGTCACCGGCGAATATCCTATTTCTGATCCATTCAGGGAAATCAGTACTATCTTCTTTATATTCCAGAAGCTCCAAATCTTCAGCCTCGTTTTCCAACTGAGATGTAGACATCGCTTTGAAGCCCCTTCGAGAGAGAAGAGGGTCACTTCTCCTTAGGAAGTATATGGTTCCCTCATGGTTTTTTACTGTGCATTCATCAGAAGCTTCAAGATCGTCAAACAACGGCCTTGAGAACAAGAAACTATCTCCGACTTTATAGTAATTCATATCAATCACCTCACATGTCCTCTAAGTGTGTGTTCGAGCCTTTTCAGATAGTCAAGGTCCATCTCGATAGATGCAGATGGCTTCATATGGCGTTTCTCACCAATACTTCTTTCAAGATCAGGATGCCTTGGTATATGGATGACCTCACCCAGTGAGGCTATGGTCAAGTTCTTTTCATTTATCTCCTGATACAGTTTTTCTATCGCCTTGAAAATATCCATGGTATTCCTCAGTGAAACCTCTGACATTCTGTAAATACTGTCCTGGCTTTTTACCTTAATGAATCTTGGTGAGACATATGGCAGGATGAAGTTTATGCTTGGAATCAGATTATTCTCAAGGTAATCGCTTCTGACCATATCGCCTCCAAGAAATGGGTACTGACCGCTTTCATTGAACCAGAGCTTGAGATTAGGAACGAAGTATGCAGAATCGATATTCAGGTTTCTGATTTCGGCTATTTCTTTACCCTTGCCGGACAATATGCCTACAAGAAGCTTAGATATTTCAATTTCCTCATTTCTCAATAACGGTTCGACTATCTTTATTCTGTAGCCCTTGTGGAGAAGGTCATCCAGAAGGATCACAGGCTTGTTGAAGGATTTAATGGTTTTACATTGTTCTTCCAATGTCAGGTAATTGGGGAAGTGCCCAACTGTAAAGCTTTGAATGTCAGGTTCAAAGATCCTTTCAGTATGGAGGGTCTTCGTTACCGTATTGGGAATAATGGAGTTATTCAGAATGATTCCAAAGGGTACGCACATTTTACCTCCAAGCTGTTTTTTCCCGGAATCAAGTACTGGCACCTCATTTTCGTCGCAGATTTTTTGTATTAGCTTTGAGTAGACCATATCCCTGTTAAATGATATCAACAGCTCTCCAGGATAAAGATCTGCCAGAACTTTCTTCAACTTCTTCCTGGATTCATATATGACTCTCTGAACTCTTGGGTCCTCGTCATAAGGAGCCTTTAGAGTGTTTTCAAGATCTAGGTTAAGGCTCACGGGATTGTTCATATCCACCATTAGGATTGGAGATCCCCTGTGGGTATAGGGGGTTTTTACAAATCCCTGAAGGCTCAGGAATTCCTCAGCTTTTTTATTCTCTCCCTTGACCATGGTATTGCTGTATAAAGCATAGTTATAATCCCTATTTAATGCGATCGACAAAGTCTCGTTCAGGATCATGTCCATTAGATTGTCGTCATCATCCTTGGCAAACATACAGGAAATGAAAGCTGTTCGTCCCTTAGCATTATTTCTTATGAACTCAGTGGTTTCCTGATCCTTGAATTCATCGAAGAGCATACTGTGGCGAACCCAATAGAAGGCTGAAAAACCAAGCGGTGAATTAGTCTCGGTGTCCATTAAAAGTATTATTCTGTAGCTTAGTTTTTCCCTTATTCCAATAAGACCTTCGATGTCAAGCTTATCTCCAAAATGCCCCGTAAGATAATCAAGCAGCTCACTGCTTAGGTTTCTATGGACGTCGATATCTATGGTCTTCGTTTCCAGTAGTGTCTTATATAGGGGCTCCCGCAGATATAAGCCAAAATTGTAGATATAATCGGCTGCCATAGGATCTATGAGCTTTGAAATATCTCTATTCTTGTCAATATTTTCCCGGATTTTTGTAGAACTGATGTCCTCATATTGTGTGGGCAGAGTAAGCTTTACTACGTTGCCCTTTATTCTTGAAATCGCAGATTCAAGTCTTTCAGACTCATTAATGTGATTCTGATCTGTTTTTCTGTCGAATATTACATGCGAAAACTTCAGTATTTCTCTTTCTCCTCTGTATGCTGAAGCATTCACCAGGACATCAGAGCCAACGGCAAGGTAGACCTCTCTCTTGCCAAAGATTGATTTCAGTTTTTTCATGTCTTGGTCGTTTCCGATATTTACAGGTATTTCCCTTGGGAAAAGATAAATTCCGTCCTCTTTGGCAATACTCATATTGATTATATTTCTCCTGAATTGATGGGCCTCTGTTCTCTTGGACCATGAAAACTCATCAACTGCAAGGTAAACCTCAAAGCCTTGATTACGGATCTCCTTGGCAATTTCCCTGTGACTCAGGCTGAATGGGTCAAAGGATCCTGGGAAGAATACCACATCCTCCTCAGATTCAATGTCCATGTCACCTATTTCAAACTCATACTCAGAAATAAATCTGTATATGTGGTTTAGGGATGCGGCATTATTGTAAAATACAAATGCATTTTCCCGTGCATCCTCGATTAGAGTCAATAGCTTTTTACCTACTCTTTTGAAGACCACAAATTTATCTTCAAGCGATAGTTTGTCCGAGTTAAAGACTGTCGATGCAATTACCCTTAAGGCCTCTGTTTTTATTTCTACCTTGTAGGATGATATTGGAACGAGAAGAAGGCCCAGTAATCTGTAAAGCCTTGTTATGTTTCTGCTGAAATCCTCTGGGAACAGATCCTTGTAAATTGGGTAATTAACTATTGCTGTGCCAATTGTGTTTAATAAAAGAATGACAGTCTGGGGTCTTGAAACCCTGATTTTATCCTCCAGGTCGTCTACGATCTCGTCAAGCTCCTTCGGAGGAAGAAACAGGAACAAGTGTCCCAGGTACTCAGGTATGAACTTAGTGAACTGATAACTGTCCATCTCGAGAGCTCTCAATAATTCTATAGCAACATCGTTCCTCTGCTCAAGGGATAGAAGGGGTATTATATTAAGCAATGTATAACCACTGTAGTTCCTGACTCTTTCAACTGCGCTCACCTTCAACAGATTGCATAAGTGTATAGCTGTATGGATGCCTGTCGTCTGGGGATTTTTTCTGACCTGGTCGTAAAGGATATCAATATTTATCTTCTTATTGGTCCAGCCTGTTGCAGTCTTTAGATTTTCCAGAAACAATTCGGATACATTTGCCTGATCCGAATAGTAGTTTGCTCTAAAAACAGCAATCGCTCCATCATCCATCTTAAGTTTCATGGACAGGATGTATCTGAGATAATTCTCAGCTGGGATCTTTGATTTTTCCATCATTTTGGATAGATGGTCCCTTATGGGGATAAAAAGCTTCTCATCAGCAAGCTTAGTAATAATTTCAGAGGTTCTGTCCAAAGCACTTAGTCGGATATTTGTGTTTGGAGAGGATATTTTTTTGAGAATATACCTGTATAGTTGAGATCTTCTGTCATCATCCAAACTGCTTAACGGAAGATAATTTATTGTCTGTACAAGATAAAACTGTGCAATTGGGGTCAGACTGTCACAACCCTGATAAAACGAATTCAGCTTATCGAAATATACAGGATATTTATCCATGTGACAGAACTCGAAAATAGATTTTACTATGAGCTTCAGATTATACAGCCACTCATTTTGAGAATCGGCAAGCTTATAGCTGGGATACAGAAGATCAGTCAGCAGTTTTTCAAGAAGCATCTCGCTGGTCTCATCCGGACGATTCATAACCACTGAATCAGGCAGCTCTTTTCTGTATTCCTCGTCATAATTTGACAGTATCCTGCCTATCAACTCCGAGGCCTCCTTACGCACATCCTCCTCTTTATGGAGCATCAGGTCAATTAGGAAATGCAGCACCAGTATCTTTTGTTTCTGTGTCAGGTAAGTGGAATATTCCTTGAGGATCTCAATATAAAGCCTGAGTCTTCGCCAATTAGCCTGACTTCTTGCCTCCTCCAGTATTTCCAGGAATCTGTCCTGGTTTACAAGATTAGCCATGAGGTATACGTTGTTTTCAATGGCTTTATATTTTACTGAACGAACTATATCTTCGCCCTTTAGTAAGCTCCAATATACTTGCCCACGGGGTTTTATGCCGCCATTAAGAGTTGTGTCCACACCAAGATCGATGATATATTCCTCGAAGTCCTTCAGCTTGTTATATACTCTCCTGTATCTTCGCTCCTTTGCTTCATCAACATTGTCAAGCTTGTCGAGTATGACCTGGAAGGATTCCTCAAGAGTGTAGGTATACATCTCAAGCCTCCCATCCACGGATCTGTTTTTCACTCTAAAATCTGCGTATATAAGAACCAGTGACTCCAGTGGTAGAGTTTCAAGCTCAAGATCCCAGGTGGAATGATTCGTGGCGATATGACCGATCCTGTCCAGTCCTAGCGCTTTGAACCATTGTTCCGTATAAAAGTAGTGCAGATAAGGTACCCTTGGCTGTTCATGCTGGGTAACTCCATATTTTCCTATATCATGTCCAAGACTGGAACCCAACACTACACCCAGGTCTATTGGGAGTCCAAGGCTTTTCAGTTGGAGAGCAACATGCATAGCCACATCCTTAACACCTAGTACGTGCTCAATGGTGTTATGGCCTGTGGCTGCCATATCAAGCTGCATCATCTCAAATATGAAGCGGCTTTCATATTCTGACTTAAAAGTATCGAACTCAAGAGAACCATCTGTTATTGGGTAGTCAAAATGCGATGAACCATTAAGCTCCCTCAACCCTGTCAGGACAGCTTCGTAGAGTTCTATATGCTCCGGTTCTATTCGAGAGGTTCTTTTATGTGGATATGATTTTGAAGCTGCATAGTCAATTAATGTTCTGATCCACTCATCAGTTCCCATAACCTTGTAACCATCCAGGAAACCCTTAAGGGCTGTAACATATTCCATTACTGTCTGGTCTAAACCCATTTCAGAGCTTCTAAAAGAATCAAATGCCTCAAGTCCGTTGGTGAATTCATCAAGCTTCTCTCTAATATTCATAGAATGCCTCCCAAGGTCCGGAATTTATTTCTCAATATTTTTATCAGGTTTAAAGCTCCAATACCATTTAATCTCATCGAGTCCGGTTATTTCTGCCAATGTTTCATCACTTAAAAGACCATCCACCTCACATACCATAACTGCTGTATCGCCGGTTCTTTCTACTCTCATATTGGCAATATTAACATCGTGGGCAGCCAAAATGTAACTAACTTTGCTTATTATACCCTTTTGATCGGTATACTTAAGTACAAATGCAGATAATTGGCCTGAAAGGCCATACTCCTCATACATACAGATCCCTCCTCAAGTCACCTTCATTATATAATTATAAAGAGTTGTTTTCAATGCTGAAATGGCAATGGCAATTGCCATTTCACCGGTGTGAAGGGTATAATAAGCTAATGGGAGGTGTATAGTGTGATATTATCTGTAGATTTAAATCCTGTTTTAAGGAAAAGAATCAAAGTTCCCTTTAGGAAGGACCACCCAGGAGCTTTGACTCCTGAGAGAATAGATATATTCCCTGGAGGTGAAGGTATCGAGCTTGCACTGATGCTGAGGATAATGAATGAGGACGCATTGGTTTGCGGAATTTCCGGTGGATATGCAGGAAAGGTCGTCAGAGATTTCCTTGATGGATCAGGAATTGAACATGATTTTGTTGAGATCAAGGAATCTACAGGTGAACAGCTATTCATACACTACAGCGACGGTCAGACTTTGATTTCAGAGATCAGACCAAGACTGTCAAAGGACGAGGCAGCTGTCTTTCTGAGACATTTCAAAGAAAATCTTAATACCTGCGAAATTTCATGTATTACAGGTACTGTCCCAAATAATCTTCCTGATGGTATGCTGGAGGACATGCTTATAATGTCAAGACAGTTTGGAAGAAGATCCTTAGCAGCGTTAAGGGGAAGAGATGCTGCTCAGGCAGTGAAGGGTTCTCCCTACCTCATGGCACTTGATCTGGAAAGTCTTGAGAATATAACTCACCTGAAGCTTGAATATGACTCTGAGATTATTAAGGCTTGCAGATATTTGCTGGATAAGGACATTGAGTATGTTTTTGTTGATCTTAGGGAGAAGGGAGCACTGGTGCTTTCTGATGAAAAGGGATACAGAGTAGATATCCCGTCAATCGGAAGGGAGCACTGCAATTCCAATTATGGTTATTTGCTCGCTGGAGTGGCATTGGGTATGATCAGAGGCTATGATGAGGAGACGATATTCAGACTTGGTGCAGCGGCAAGTCTTATACATTGCTTCCGGAGATCTGGAGAGGTGGACATGTCAGATATTAAGGGACTCATGAATAAACTGGAGGTCAGGACCTTTAGAAATATATGAAGACGGGGGATCAAATGATTAGATTTATCCATACTGGCGATATACATCTTGGACTGAGATTCACAAATACCTCCTTCGGACCGGAAAAAGGCAGAAAGAGAAGAGAAGAGCTGTGGAACTCATTCCAGAGACTTGTTTCATATGCGGTAGACAAAAACATAGATTTGTTCCTTATTTCAGGTGATTTGCTTGAGGAAGACAATTTTACACAAAGAGATATAGCAAGACTTTCAAATATCCTTAGCTCCGCTGAAGGTGTAAGGTTTTTTATTATTGCTGGGAACCATGATATGTTATCCTCAGATTCAATACTATCCAACTGGAGCTTCAGCAATAATGTAACAGTATTCAAGGGAACGGAAGTAGAAACTAAAATATTGGATGATATTGGGGTTGCGGTGCACGGCGTAAGCTGGATCAAATCTATGGATATATCTGATTTCATCAGCAGTACAAAGGTGGTCGAAGGCTGCCATAATATTTTTATGCTACATGGCGATGTTATAAGTACAAGCAAGTACATGGCACTTGAGAAGAAAAATCTGGAGTCCCTAAAAATGGACTATATTGCACTTGGACACATACATAAACCTATGTTTCTAGCCCAAAACATAGCCTACTGCGGCTCACTTGAGGGTCTGGACTTTGGTGAGCCAGGGAAAAGGGGGTTTATCCTTGGGGAAATAGGGGGAACCAATAGCTTCAATTTTATACCATTTAGCACAAGAGAATTTCATTTGCACCAGCTTCAATTAAGTGGTGATATGACCCCTGGTGAAATATATGGGACTGCAAAAGATATTGTGACTGATGCAGGAAAAGAAGATTTTCATCGAATCCTGTTAACTGGGCATTCACCCAAGCATTTTAATGTTGAGGCATTATACGAACAGCTTGAAAAGGACTGTTACCATATAGAGATCCAGGATAAATCTAGCCCTGATATAGATTTGAATGAACTTCTGGAAGTGAATGAAGGGAATATAATAGGTTTATTTATTAAATCCTTCACTGAAGAGGATATTGCAACTGATGTAGGAAGAAGAGCTCTTTACTTGGGGCTTGAGGCTCTTTTGGAAGGAGGATCTCCTGATGCTGATAAGAGAGATTGACATTAGAGCCTTTGGTAAGCTCCGGGATAAAAAGATTAGCCTTGAGGAAGGCTTAAATGTTATTTATGGTCTCAATGAAAGCGGTAAGACCACCATCCATAGCTTCATTGGTGGCATGCTTTACGGATTCCTGAAGCCTGGAGTCAAGTCTGCCATATATAATCCGGAGCATTCAAAATACACTCCGTGGTTCGGAGAAGCCTATGGAGGCAGATTGACTCTGATCAAGAATGGGGTTGGATACGTTATTGATCGCAGTTTTGTAAAGGGCAGAGAAATGACGAAGATAATCGAGGAAGCTACCGGCGAGGAGGTAACCTCACAAATGAGGCTGGGACCCTCTGGAAGAATAGCACAGCCGGGGTATCAATTTATTGGAGTCAGCAGCAGCATATTTTATAATACAATTTATGTTGGACAAAGGTCAATCGATACAGACTCAAGGCTTACAGAGGAAATAAGGGAAAAAATGATCAATGCAGCCTCAACAGGAAATGATTCAATCTCTGTGGAGAAAGCATTAAAGCTTCTGGATAGAAAATCAGCTGATATTGGAACCAATAGGACTTCAAGGACCTGGTTCGGTCAGCTTTCCAGAAGGCTGGCTGATATTGAAGAACGGCTTAACGAGCTCAATGAGATCAGGAATCGATATGATTCAGCCTCCATCAAGAGACAGGAGCTTTCATCAATGCTGGATCATAAGGTCGAGAGATATAATTACCTGGTATCACTGGCAGATCACTTCTATGGTATCAGGAGAAGGAATAAGAGGCTGAAAATTGATTCAATAGTCAGGGAGATAAAGGAACTTGAACTCAAATGCTTAGATATTGAGCCCTACAGCATTCTCGTTGAGGAGGATCTTGAGGAGTGCTACCACCTCGAATCTGACATCAGATTATCAAAAGACAGAATATCAGGACTTGATGAGCAATGGGGTGCTTTACAGGATCAATTCTTAAGGTTGTTTGATAACAAAGAAAGAACAGAAGAGCTTAAGCAGATCATCGAGGATGGGCACAAAGCTGAAGGTCTTAACTCATCTGCCGGTTATGCCACGAGAGAAACTGTTGAGAAGGAAATTAGAAGCAATGAGGTAAAAAAGCGAAACACTTCAATGTTTTTTGCAGTAACAGCGTGTATCTACATCATTGGAAGTGGAGTGCTGCTTCAGACAAAAAATTATTCTTTGCTGCTCTTCATCCAACCGTTCCTCATAGCTGGTCTGCTCCTTTATTTTTCAATTATAAAATCAGCTAAAGCTATTGCAGAGCAAAGGGAGAAGCTGCAATATATTGTTGAGCTTGAAGCAATCCTTTCTGAGAACGGCAAGAGTACATTAAAGGATTTCTGGGAAACATTCGAGAATGCAAAGCTAGAAGTTTCATCTTCAGAGCTAAACAGACTAAGAAGGATGGAGCTTGAGGAATCTATGCTGACAATCGAAGAAAGACGGAAACAGGAGCTTGTAGAATTGTCGATGCTGGAGAAACAGCTTGCAGGGATATTGCTGGATAACAGGGTTTCTGATACCCTTGAGTTTAAGGCTGGTCTAAGAAACAAGGCATTGTACAGCAAATTGAAGGCAGAAATTTCCAACAAACAGATACAGCTTAAGAGTCTTGAGGGAGAAATCGCCTCGCTTCCAAAAGAAAGTGATGAAGCAATAAGTCTTGACATTGAAAAGCTTCCTATTGACTTTGATGAGGAATGCATGCTGAAGGAGTTGTCTGAACTTGATGAGGAGCTTAAGAATCTGCGTATGGCCATTAAGGAGCTGGATGGCAGGATAATCGCATATGAGGAGAGCTTGGGAGATAAGATTGAGATGGAGGAAGAAAGAGATCTTTGCAGGCAAAAGCTCTTTGAACTTGAAACAGAGAAAAAAGCCATTGATCTTGCAACCCTAAAAATAAAGAATATATCTGCCGAAATGCACAGGGATTTTGCTCCTGTCCTAAACAAGGAAGTCAGTGAAGCTATTAGAGTGCTGACTGCAGGGACATACAATAGTGCAAAAATTGATAAAATGCTTAGTGCAAGGGTTATGGATGATTCAACAGGCCGGCTTCTCAACATTGACGATTTAAGTGGAGGGACCGCTGATCAACTCTACCTTGCATTAAGAATAGGAATGCTAAAGAGCTTAGTTCCAGGTAATACCCCTTTGTTTTTTGATGAATGCTTTCAACAATATGATTCAATAAGGCTTGAGGCTTCATTATCTTTGATTTTAGAGGAATCCAGAGAAAGACAGATACTGCTCTTTACCAGCCATGAAAGAGAAATGTATTTGCTCGATAAGCTTGGGAAAAGTTATAATCTAATTGAACTTAATTAACACTGAGGTGCTGATATGATATTTGCTATTGGGGATCTCCACTTGGATCATTCAGGGCAAAAGCCCATGGATATATTTGGTGACAGGTGGATAGGCCATGAGAAAAAAATAATCGAAAACTGGAAAGAACAGGTCGGAGATGAAGATCTTGTTCTCATACCTGGTGATGTATCGTGGGGACTTAGACTAGAGGATGCTGTTCCTGACTTGAGACTAATAGACTCATTACCAGGAAAAAAACTCATTATCAAGGGTAATCACGACTATTGGTGGGAGAGCATGTCTAAGCTTGACGCGCTTTCGCTAAGATCCATTCGATTTATGAGAAATACAGCTGAAAATTATTATAACGTAGGTATTGCGGGGACCCGAGGTTGGATGTCCAGAGATTCGGAAGGATTCGATGAAGGTGATGAGAAGATTTACAAGAGAGAGCTGGCAAGACTGGAGACTTCGATTTTGGCTATAGACAAATCTTGCTCCACCAGGATAGTGATGCTTCATTATCCTCCCTTTGACAATAAGCTAAGACCAAATGAATTTATTGACATCATGAGGAAATACAATGTTGATATATGTATTTACGGACATCTTCATGCTGAAGGGCACAAGTATTCTGTAGAAGGAGACCTTGAAGGATTGATGCTCTACCTTGTATCCAGCGATTATTTAGGATTTAAACTTAAACCGATTTTGGAGGTAGGAAATGAAAATAATTTTGACTAACAGCTATGATGAATTGAGCAGAAAAGCGGCAGATATAATCGAGGAACTGATTTCTTCCAATGGTAATGCGGTATTAGGTCTTGCCACTGGATCAACCCCTGTCGGGACCTACAGAGAACTGATAAAAAGATATTTAGAGCATAGCCTCGATTTTTCCGGGGTCACTACCTTCAATTTGGATGAATACATTGGATTGAGAGCATCTAACCATGACAGCTACAATTATTTTATGAATTACAATCTGTTCGATCATATCAATATCAACAGAGATAATACCCATGTTCCTGATGGGATGACAAATGACCCCAGGTCATATGGAAGACTTTACGACCGAATGATAGAAAATGCCGGAGGGATCGATCTTCAGATACTTGGAATAGGTTCAAATGGGCACATAGCATTTAACGAACCTGCAGAGGAACTGAATCTTGGAACAGATCTTGTAAAGCTAAGTAAAAAGACCATTGAAGACAATGCAAGGTTTTTTGAGTCGAAGGAGAGGGTTCCAACAGAAGCAGTATCCATGGGAATGGGGAGTATTATGAAGGCCAGGAGAATATTACTCTTGGCAAGTGGTGAAGGAAAAGCTGAAGCTATAGGCCAAGTACTGAATTCTGGTAAAGTAACCACCTGGCTGCCTGCTTCACTTCTGCTATTACACCCTGATGTGACATTAATTTGTGACCAGGAAGCCTTTTCACTTGTTGATAGAAGAATAATGGCTGGTGTTATTGTATGAGCAGAGAGCTGGAAGTAAAAATTCTTGGCATCGAGCCTGAAGAAATGGAGAAAAAAATAATTGCTTTGGGTGGAAAGCTATTATCAAAAGAAAAACAGACAAATATCCTCATAGACTCTGAATCAAGGCCAATCAAATCTTTTCTTGATGCATACTTAAGAATAAGACATACTGAAGATCTTATTTCAGGAAATAAGTTTTCAGAGATTACGCTTAAAAAGAATCTTCGAAATGATGTTTTAAGGGAAAATGTGGAGCTTAATGTGACTATAGATGACAGCAATACTATGCTTAGGATCTTAAGAGAGCTCGGATTTGACAAAGTGACTGTCGGTTTTAAGGACAGAGCGTCTTATTCATTATACGGAGCAAGGCTTGACATAGATGTCTGGGATAAGGAAACCTACCCAAATCCTTACATGGAGATAGAGGTAGACAACGAGGAAAAGCTTGCAGAGATCCTTGGAACTCTTCATATAAAGCCAGAGAGTGTCTCAAGGTTGTCGATAGTGGAGCTACAGAGGAAGTTAAGGGAGGGTACAGATGCTAAGTGAAAGAGTGGTCAGCAATACAATAAATGCTGCTATGATGAAGGGCGCTGAATTTGTTGAAATTTTTGCCGAGGATAAGCTTATTGGGAATATCAAGACTGTAGGAGGGCTTGTTGAGGATAGTTTATCCGGTAGAGACTATGGTGCCGGCATCAGAATAATAAATGGTCTTAAAAGCATATATGCTTATACCAATGACACATCGGAGGATAACATGGTCAGGCTCGCTTCAGAGGCAGCGCAGTCAATAAAAGAAGGTTCGCCCAAAGAGTTAGCATTCAACAAGAAAGATGCTCCCATTTATAACATGGTTGATAAACTGCTTTTCAGCACTCCAAGAGCAGAGAAGCTTGAATTGCTGAAAAGGGCATATTCTTCTGCTAAGGGTTATAGTAACCTGATAACTCAGGTAACCTCAAGCTACATGGAGGAAGAGCAGGACATTTTAATTGCCAATTCTGAAGGGTTGTGGATCATTGATAAAAGAATAAGGACCCGTTTTGCAGTTTCATCTGTTGCTTCTCTGAACGGGGAAATGCAGCAGGGCTATAATGCACCAGGGGCATCGATGGGCTTCGAGTTCTATTCCATCAATCCGGTTGAAAAAATAGCTGAAGAAGCCTCAAGGATTGCTGTAGAAATGATACATGGAGAATATTCTCCCAGTGGAATAATGCCGGTAGTCATAGACAACGGATTTGGAGGGGTCCTGTTTCACGAAGCATGCGGACATGCTCTAGAGGCTTCATTTGTATCAAAGGGAGTATCCGCTTTTGGTGGTAAGCTGGGCGAAATGGTGGCTTCACCATTGGTAACTGCTATAGATGATGGAACATTAGCAAACGGCTGGGGCACTACAGGAATCGATGATGAAGGAACACCTACCAGGAGAAATATCCTTATCGAGAATGGGGTTCTTAAATCCTACCTGGTAGACAAGCTGAATGGCAAGCGTATGGGTATGGAATCTACTGGTTCTGCAAGAAGACAGTCATATAGATTCTCTCCGACCTCAAGGATGAATAATACCTTTATTGCAAATGGAGATATGGATCCCATGGATATTATCTCAACCACAGAATATGGTTTGTATGCTAAAAGCCTTGGAGGCGGAAGTGTGGACCCGGCTACAGGTGACTTCAATTTCGCTGTAATGGAGGGTTACCTCATAAAAAATGGTAGACTCACAAGGCCGTTAAGAGGTGCAACTATTGTCGGCAACGGTGTCAAGGTACTTGAGCTTATTGATGCAGTGGGAAACAACCTGGCATTGGGACAGGGGATGTGCGGTGCTGAAAGTGGTTCAATTCCGGCAAATGTAGGGCAGCCTATGATAAGAGTAAGCAGCTTGACTGTTGGTGGAAGGAATGGTGATAAGTAGTGGAGTTTAATACCTTTACCAGAAAAATATTTCAGAAATCCAGGGATATCTTTGAAGAAGCTGAGATTTTCAGGGTAGAGAGCGAAAACCTGAAGATAGGGGTATTTAAGGGGGAACTGGATAAATTCAGCTTCTCAAATACTTCAGGGGTTTCTCTTAGAGGGATACTCAAAGGCTCGCCGGGTTACTCCTATACAGAGGCCATCGACGATAAGTCAGTTGATATACTTATAGAAGGAGCTCTCTCCAGTGCTGAGTCAGTAGAGACCGACACAAGGCTTACACTCCCTGAAGCAGGGGAAAGCTATGCTGCAATGCCTGAGCCGAAGAATAAGCTTAACTCGATTACAACAGAGGATAAGATAAAAGCAATGCTTCAGCTTGAAGAGAAGACACTTTCACGGGACAGTAGGATACAATCAGTCCAGGAATGCATGTACCAGGAATTTAAGTCCAGGAGAATAGTAAGGAATAGCAAGGGACTTGATCTGGAACATTCTGATGAAGGAGGCTTCGCATATGTATCAGTAGTTTCAAGGAATGGCACTGATACAAAGACTGGATCCAGCTACAGACTTTTCAGAAACCCTTTGGAAATGGATATCGATAAAATGTCCGAGGAAGCGGCAGAGGAATCACTTTCAATGCTGAGAGCATCTCCCGTTGCAAGCGGTATGTACCCTGCAGTCATAAGGTATAATGTTTTTGCTGAGCTGCTTGAAGCCTTTTCTCCTATATTTTCAGCAGATAATGTCCAGAAGGGATTGTCCGGCTTAAAGGGGAATCTGGGAATGGAAATAGCCTCGTCGGGAGTGACGCTGATTGACGATCCTTTTCATAAGGATGGCTTTTCTGGCTCCAGCTTTGATGATGAGGGAATACCCACATCCAGGAAACTGATTGTGGAGAGTGGAGTTTTAAGGACATATCTACACAATATTCGAACAGCTGAAAAGGATATGACTGAATCAACAGGGAATGGATTCAGAACATCATATAAGACGGCAATTGGTGTAAGCCCGACAAATTTCTACATGGAACCTGGCGAGCATGAACTGGAAGAACTGCTGGAGAGAGCTGACGGAGGTATCCTGATAACGAAGGTTGCAGGTATTCACTCTGGCCTTGATACAGTCTCAGGAGATTTTTCTGTACAAGCCCAAGGTTATTTAATAAAGAAGGGAAAAAAAGAGGACCCTGTTAATGGAATAACGATATCCGGGAATTTTTATGACCTACTGTTACACGTTGAAGAAATAGGCTCTGACCTTAAGTTTACACTTCCTGGTAATGGACATTTTGGATCGCCAAGTGTGTTGGTTGGGAGAATTTCCATATCGGGCATATGATTATCATCCGGCAAGGCCGGATGGATTTTTTTATTATAAGTACTGCAAAATGAACATTCAATTTCTTACGAAACAACTTGGGATTGGCTCAATTTAAGGAATGGGTCAAATGTATATTAATGGAAATTGAATGTTATCTATATAACGACTCTTTAGATTGTTAATTCAGATTCTTTATTATATAATGGATTTGTTGAACTATATCTAAGAGCAAAGGAGTTGATATTGTGGGCTGCTGTGGAGCAAAGGAACTAAAATCACACTTCCTGGATGAGGCTGTTGACCTTTCAAAAATGGATTCAGTCATAGCCAAGTACAAAGAAGTAAAGGGAAGTCTTATAACTATTCTTCAATATGCACAGGAAACCTATGGTTACCTCCCAATGTCAGTGCTGGAGTACATATCTGGAGAGACTGGTATATACAGCTCTCAAGTCTATGGAGTAGCTACCTTTTACACCCAGTTCAGGCTGAATCCTGTTGGAGAGAACCTGATAATGCTTTGTAAAGGTACGGCCTGTCATGTAAACGGTGCAGACAACATAGAGGAAGCTATTAATGAAGAACTTGGGATCAAGAACGGCGAAACTACAGATGATAATGTTTTTACACTTAATAATGTAGCCTGTCTTGGCTGCTGCAGTCTTTCTCCTGTAATGATGATAAACGGAGAAACCTATGGAAGCTTGACACCTCAGAAGACAAAGGATATTCTTAGGAGCCTGAGAAAAGCTACCTTGGCTCAAAGGGAGGGGAATTAAATGAAGGTTGTCGTCGGTCTTGGCAGCTGCGGGATAGCAGCTGGAGCCAGAAAAGTATACGATGTCCTGAAAGATGAGGTCAAAAACAACAGGCTCGATATCGATCTTGAGATTACTGGCTGCGTTGGGATGTGCCACCTCGAGCCAATAGTGGACATTTATGATGAGAATAATAATTTAGAAAGATACGTGAAGGTATCAGGTGATGATGTCCTTGGTCTTGTTCATAAGGCTTTGGCAAAGGAAGAGGAAGGTTCACACAAGATATCTGCTGTCGACGAGGAAGCACTTGGAAAACAAGTAAGAATTGCAATAGAAAATTGCGGGATAATAAATCCGGAAAGACTGGAAGAGTACATAGAAAGAGGGGGCTACGAAGCCCTTAAGAAGTGTCTTACTGAAATGACTCAGGAGCAAGTGATTGAAGAAATGAAAGAATCAGGCCTACGTGGAAGAGGTGGTGCGGGATTCCCGACCTGGTTCAAATGGAATGCAGCTTATAGGGAAAAATCAACGCCAAAGTTTATGGTCTGTAATGCGGATGAGGGAGATCCAGGCGCATTTATGGACAGGTCCATACTTGAAGGGGATCCACACAGACTTTTGGAGGGTATGGCTATAGGTGCTTATGCAATAGGTGCAGAGGAAGGCGTTATCTATGTAAGAGCAGAGTATCCCCTTGCAATCAAGAGGTTGGAAATTGCCATAAGACAGGCCAGAGAAGCAGGCTATCTTGGTAAAAAGATTTTTGGTTCTAATTTTAATTTTGATATCAGAATAAAGGCTGGTGCGGGAGCATTCGTATGCGGTGAGGAGACTGCCTTGATAGCATCACTTGAGGGCGAGAGAGGAATGCCAAGACTTAAGCCTCCGTTCCCGGCACAAAAAGGCTATTGGGGGCAACCTACAAACATCAATAACGTCGAGACATTTGCCAACGTTCCATGGATAATCAGGAAAGGCGGAGCAGCCTTTGCAGCTTATGGTACTGACAGGTCAAAGGGAACCAAGGTTTTTGCTCTTACCGGAAAGATAAAGAAAGGTGGCCTTGTGGAGGTTCCAATGGGAATGCCAATCAAGGAAATCATATACGGTATTGGCGGCGGTATACTAAACGACAAGAAGTTTAAAGCGGTTCAGATGGGGGGACCTTCGGGTGGATGTATTCCTGCACATCTTGAGGATACTACCGTAGATTATGAATCACTTGGAAAGGTCGGGGCAATAATGGGCTCTGGCGGAATGGTAGTAATGGATGATTCAACCTGTATGGTTTCAATGGCAAGATTCTTCCTGGACTTTACACGTAAGGAATCCTGCGGCAAGTGCATACACTGCAGACTTGGAACCAAGAGGATGCTTGAGATACTTGAAAGAATAGTTGACGGGAAAGGAAGACCTGGCGATATTGAGCTGCTGGAGAGCCTGGCAGTCGAGGTCAAGGACGGTTCACTGTGTGGACTTGGGCAGACGGCTCCAAATCCTGTCCTGAGTACGATCAGATATTTCAGGGATGAGTATGAAGCTCATATACATGACAAGAAATGTCCATCAAAATCCTGTAAGGCGCTTATCAGATATGACATTCTTGACAATTGTATAGGCTGTGGAATGTGTAAGAGAAGCTGCCCGGTTGGAGCCATAACTGGTGAGCCCAAACTGATCCACAAGATAGATCAGGACATATGTATCAAGTGCGGTAAATGCTATGAGGTTTGTAAATTTGATTCTATAGAAATAAGATAGAAAGGTGGGGGTGAATATGTCTGTTATAAATTTGAATATCAATGGAAAAGAAGTTAAGGGCAATGCAGGTCAGACGATTCTTGACATTGCCAGAGCAAACAAAATAGAAATCCCTACCATGTGCTTTGATGAAAGGGTAGAGATATACGGTTCCTGCGGACTGTGCGTCGTAGAGGTTGAGGGTATTCCTAAGCTGTTGAGGTCCTGTGCTACTGTTGCATCCGATGGGATGATAATAAATACAAACACAGACAGAGTTAAGAGCTCAAGGAAAACAGCGCTGGAGCTGCTTTTGTCAGATCACGTAGGAGACTGCAGACCGCCATGCGTGCTTGCATGTCCGGGATATACGGACTGTCAGGGATATGTAGGGCTTGCTGCAAACATGGAATACAGAGAAGGCTTAAAGCTCATAAAGGAGCAGCTGCCACTTCCTGCTAGTATAGGAAGGGTGTGCCCACATCCATGCGAGACTGCCTGCAGAAGACAGCTTGTGGAAGAACCGATATCGATTGCATATCTTAAATCCTTCCTTGCTGATATAGATCTCGCAAGTGACGACGTTTTTATGCCGGAGCTTGGCGAACCGACAGGAAAGAAGGTAGCTATAATAGGCGGTGGTCCAGGAGGACTTTCAGCGGCCTACTTCCTTAGAGTTGCAGGACATGAGGTTACAATTTATGAACAGATGCCTGAGATGGGCGGGATGCTCAGATATGGAATTCCTGAATACAGGCTTCCTGGGCACGTTATCGACCAGGAGATAGACATAATAAGGAAAATGAATGTTAGATTCGTCAATAATGTCAAAGTTGGTGAGCAACTGGATCTTTCCTACATAAGAAACAACTTTGATGCATGCTATATATCCATAGGGGCTTGGAAGAGCACCAGCCTGAGAGTAAAGGGCGAGGATCTTTCTGGAGTTATCGGCGGTATCGACTTCCTAAGAAAAGCAACGATCAATGAAAATATGATGATTGGTGAAAGAGTCGCTGTAGTAGGCGGCGGAAATACAGCTATGGATGCATGCAGAACTGCAGTAAGGCTTGGAGCAAAGGAGGTATATGTACTTTACAGAAGAACTGAGGAGGAAATGCCCGCTGAGCTTATTGAGATAAAAGAGGCCAAAGAGGAGGGCGTTATCTTCAAGTTCCTCGTCTCTCCTTTGGAAATAATTGAAGAAAACGGTAAAGCTGCAAGGATCAAGCTCCAGAAGATGGAGCTGGGTGAGGAGGATGCATCCGGCAGAAGAAAGCCAATCCCAATTGAAGGATCCTTTGAGTACCTGGACATAGACCTTGTCATTGGAGCGATTGGACAGGAATCAGTTCTGGATGGCTTTGAGATCCTTGAGAAAACAAAAAGAGGAACCATTGCGGTAGATGAGAACAGCTATCAAACAAATGTTGAGGGGATATTCGCCGGCGGCGATGTGATCAATGAGGGAGCCAATATAGCCATTAAGGCGATAGGCGATGCTAAGCGGGCTGTAGGGGTAATTAACTCTTACCTTGAGGGTCATGTTATTCCATACAGAAGACCTTATGTCGTAGAGAGGACACATCTCACAAGCGAGCATTACAAAGATAGATCAAAAGAATACAGATCTTCGATGCCTCATCTGTCAGCAGAAGAGAGAAAGAACAACTTTAATGAGGTGAATCTTGGCTTTACTCCAGAGCAGGCTGTGAAGGATGCCATGAGGTGTCTGGAGTGCGGTTGTGGAGACTTCTTTGAGTGCAAGCTGTACAACTATGCAAATGATTATGGTGTGCAGCCCGAAAGATTTGAAGGAGAGGTACATTACAGGGAGCAGGACGATGATCACCCATTCATAGTTAGAAATACAGACAAATGTATTCTTTGCGGACTTTGCGTGAGGGTATGTGACCAGGTGATGGATAATGGGGCCCTCGGGTTGGTTGACAGAGGCTTCGATACCATTGTAAAGCCGGCCTTAGACCTGAGACTGGCAGATACATCCTGCATATCCTGTGGACAGTGCGTCAGTGTTTGCCCTGTAGGTGCAATTCAGGAGAGACTGCAGATAGATAAATCGGTGCCTGTTGAAACTGAGAAGACTAAGACGATATGCTCCTTCTGTTCAGTTGGCTGTAATATCGACATAGAGACAAGTGGAGAAATGCTTTATAGAGCAGTTCCAGATAAAGATAGCAAGGTAGATGAGGGCCTGCTGTGCGTCAAGGGAAGATTTGGATATAATCAAGGCAAGCAGAAGACGAGACTTTCCAAGCCTTTGGTCAGGATGGGCGACGAGCTCGTAGAAGGTACCTGGGATCAGGGAATGAGACTTGCTGCCAAGAAGCTTCAGTCTCTCAAACTCCAGTATGGTCCTGAATCGGTTGCAGTTGCAATATCCGACAAGCTTACCAATGAGGAGATATTCATTGCCAAGAAATTTGCTTCAGAATTTTTGGGAACTGAAAACATCACTTGCTTCAACAGAACCTATGGCGGGATAAAGGACGTACTTGGCTATGATGCATCGTCAAATACCTTTGAAGAGATCAAGCAGTCAGACTTCATTCTCGTTATGGGAGCTGATATGATGAAGGACCATACCATTGCTGCTCTTAAGGTCAAGCATGCAGTTGACAGAGGAGCAAGGATGGTAGTAATAAATAACAGCTATGACCAGATAAATGAATGGTCAAGCGCTGTGGATTGTCCGGATAATAACCTTACCTGCCTAAGGGGCATACTGAAGGTGATCATTGACAAAGGCTTTGAGCCCAAGAATGCAGAAGGCTTTGAAGAGCTGAAGGCATCACTTGAAGGATTACAGCCTAAGCCTGAGGCAATTGATATTGCAGAGCTATATCTTGAGGCCAAGAAGCCCGTCATAATATTTGATCAGAACTACCTTACTGCTGAAGCTGCAAAAATGCTTGCAAATATTGCTGTTATTTCAGGCCAGATTGGCAAGCCAAGAAGAGGTATCATCCAGCTTAAGCCAAAGAATAACAGCCAAGGCTTAGCGGATTTGGGAGTAGATAAGCCTTGGAAAGATGTAGTAGAGGGTATCAGGGCAAGGAAGATAAAAGGATTGATGTCCTTTGGCGAGGATATTCCTGTTGAATATTTAGATGGGCTTGAGTTCTTTGGAGTACAGGATCTTTATCTCACCCCATCTGGAGAGAAGGCCGATGTTGTAATACCTGCAGTAAGCTATGCCGAATCAAAAGGGACCTACACAAACAGTGAGAGAAGGATCCAGTGGACAAACACGGCAATCCCGCCGCTTACCGGCTACGCAAACTGGCAGGTGATAAACGAGATGATGTATATCCTCGGCAGAGTCAATAAGTACAAAAAGGTCGAGGAGCTTACAGAGGAAGTATCCAAGGCCGTGCCTGAATACAAGGATTTGTTCAAGTTAGATGGATCGACTTACTGGCCTATAGGAGGAACTGAGATCCTTTACACCAGGGGCTTCAACTTCCCGGATGGGAAAGCCAGACTTGCAGCAATCTCAGAAGGGAAGCTGTTTGATAAAAGGATTTCAACAGACTTTGTGGAGAAAGAGTTTGCTAAGGTATTGGAAGAAATATAAGATCGGAGGCAGGGAAACCTGCCTCTCAGAATGAAGACAAAGCTCAACAATCTTTATTGATTGCTGAGCTTTGTCTTCATTCTGGTCAAAATGGGAGCGGAAGCTCCCATTTTGATCAAGAGTAATATTCAACTATCAATTGGTCCTGTATTTCAATCGGCACCTCTTCCCTTTCAGGAAATCTTAGAAAAGTTCCAGACATCCTGTCCTGGTTCTTGATGATATAAGGAAGGGAGCTGAGAAATGCATTTTCAAAATTTTCCTTGAAAAGTTCCACGGATTTTGACTTTTCCCTTAATTCCAAAGTATCACCAGGGGTACACAAATAAGAGGGTATATCTATCTTTTTTCCGTTAACAAGAACATGTCCATGAACGACCATCTGCCTTGCCTGTCTGATCGATGATGCGAAGCCGACCCTGTAAACAAGGTTATCAAGCCTTGATTCAAGAATCCTGATAAGAGCAGGCCCGGTCTGATCCTTGCTCTTTTTAGCATTTTCAACATATTTCGCAAATTGCTTTTCCATCACTCCGTAATATGCCCTCAGCCTCTGTTTTTCCAACAGTTGTTGGCCGTATTCAGACAACTTTTTGTCAGCTCGGGAAGTTCCCTTCCTTGCCCTGTCCATAGCCTTGGGATGTCCAACCACATTCAAACCAAGTCTCCTGCTCAGTTTAAATCTTGGACCCATCATTTTAGCCATTAATTATCAACTCCATAAAATATTTGCCGCGATAATTTTAGAGCCACAGTAATTATATCATATAATAGGTCCCATGTAAATGATAAATGATATCAATTAGGTAGAATGTTCAAGTGCAATGTCAAAAATGAGTTTAATATGGTATATTGTATTTAAGGACAATTATAAAATATTTGGGAGGGATACGTGTGAAGGTATTCATCAGTGCAGATATTGAAGGTGTAACAGGGTGTACTACCTGGGATGAGACAGAGAAGGACAAAAGCTCTTATCAGGTCTACGCAAAACAGATGACAAGGGAGGTAGAGGCAGCTTGTGTCGGAGCCAATGAGGCTGGTGCCGAAGAGATAATCATCAAGGACGCTCATGACAGCGGTAGGAATATTGACCATTCTGTTCTCCCGCTAAACACTAAATTGGTTAGAAGCTGGGCTGGAGGCCTTTATTCAATGGTGCAGGAGCTGGACTCAACTTTCTCAGCCTTGATTTACATAGGGTACCATTCAGCGGCAGGAACTGACACAAACCCACTGTCCCATACAATGAACACAATGTTGGATAAAATCATTATAAATGGGAGAGTTGCAAGTGAGTTTCTCATTCATTCTTACATAGCAGCCTATCACAATGTTCCGGTTGTATTTTTGTCAGGTGATAAAGGACTTTGCAAAGAAGCAGAAGCAGTTGTTCCAGGAATAAAGACAGTAGCTGTAAAGGAAGGAAGAGGGAATTCGACAATAAATATACATCCGGAGCTTGCAGTCGACCTGATCAAAGAAGGAGTCAAGGAGGCACTTACAGGAGACCTTTCAAGGTATAAACTTCAATTACCTGAGGAATTCAATGTGTCGATCAAATACAAGAACCATAAGGATGCCTACGGCAAGTCACACTATCCTGGAGTAGAAAAAATAGATGAACACACTATCTGTTTCAATTCAAAGGATTATATCGAAGTATTGAGACTATTTAATTATGTAGTATAGGAGTATTGATAAAACTGATTTCACTTTCTAAGATGTGCAATCAGCAATGTTCTGGGAGCATTAAGAAAGTCAAAAATTTAACATTTGTACTTAAAATATATAGCAAATGGCTTGATTCATAGGGTTTAGTTACATAGATCCTGTCCGATATTTTGAACTCAAGTCATTGACACTACAATTTAGTAGTAGTACAATAAAGCTGTAAACATCAATATGATACATGACATTTACCAATGCAAAAAGTGAGGACAGGCATGAACTACGAGAATTATTTGGAAAATCTTGAAAACAAGCTAAGAAATAGTTTTGACCTTTATAGAGACTATCCACTGGGGAATGAGATGTTTAACCTTTATGCCAGGTACTATATAAGAACTGAAAGATATATGCTTTCAAAGAAGGCTAAGATCTACGGACTTGAAAGCCATGAACATATTTTACTAAAGCATTTAGATTCATTGGACGAACATTCTATAAATAATTTTACTGATTGTATAGTAAATTCAATTGAGGAGGTTGTTGAACCACATCCAGAGCACATGTCAAGTATCGTTACTGGTGTAATGGTTGTTGAAAACTCGTTGAGCAATTTAGGTTCTGACTTAGTAAATTCAGTTCGTAAGTTCAATTACCATAAAGGATATTCATTCGGTCTGAGGGGATGGGTGGACGTCAGAATTCTGATAGTATCCCTGAAGGACGGAATTGTTATATCAAATAAGAAGGGAAGGGAGGTCGAAAAGTTATTCAAAATATAGTGACTTTCTATTTCCAAAATCATAGGGAGGGGATTTCATGAACGCACTTTGGTTAATCATTATTGGAATTTTAGTTTTTATTGCTGCTTATGCTACATACGGTTCGTGGCTCGCCAAGGAGTGGGGCATTGACCCAAGCAGAAAGACCCCTGCTCATGAGATAAATGACGGTGTTGACTATGTACCAGCTAAACCAGCAGTACTATTGGGACACCACTTTGCATCTATCGCAGGAGCAGGACCTATCAACGGACCAATCCAAGCAGCAATTTTTGGATGGGTACCTGTTCTCTTGTGGATCATTATCGGAAGTATATTTTTCGGTGGAGTCCATGACTTTGGATCACTATTCGCATCTGTAAGACATAAAGGCAAGTCTATCGGTGAAGTTATTAATACCAATATGGGACATAGAGGGATGCAGCTGTTCTCTGTGTTTGCATGGCTAACTCTCTTGTTGGTAGTTGCTGCTTTTACAAACATCGTTGCCAATACATTTGTATCCGTACCTGCAGCTGCAACCACATCATTAATGTTTATTGCACTTGCTGTAGTGTTTGGATATGCAGTATACAGAAAAGGAATGAACCTGACTGTTGGAACAATTATAGGAGTAGTTTTACTATTCACAATGGTTTGGGTAGGGAATGTGATCCCATTGTCACTAAGCCTTAACACATGGATTATTATTCTTATGGTCTACATTTTTATAGCATCTACAGCTCCTGTTTGGATTTTGCTACAACCAAGAGACTATTTGAACTCTTTCCTTCTGTATGCGATGATTGCTGGTGCTGTTGTCGGTATAGTAATTTTCAGACCTGAGATTCAACTTGCTCCTGTTACAGCTTTCAATGTAAATGGCCAGTGGATGTTCCCGATGCTGTTTGTCATTGTTGCTTGTGGTGCTATTTCCGGATTCCACTCACTTGTAGGATCAGGTACGACATCCAAGCAGCTTGACAATGAAAAAGATGCAAAGGTTATTGGTTACGGTGCAATGCTTATTGAAGGTGTACTTGCAATAATTGCCCTAATAACAGCAGCTTATGTAACTCAAGGTGAACTCGGGGAGCTATTAAAAGGCGGACCAGTTAATGTATTCTCAAACGGAGTTGGAACATTTATGTCCAAGTTTGGAATACCATTTAACATTGGTAAGTCTTTCGTAGCACTTGCAGTTTCAGCATTTGCATTGACCTCACTGGATACAGCAACCAGGCTTGCAAGATTCATATTCCAGGAATTCTTCGACAAACCTGGTGCTGCTAAACAAAATCCATTGACCAACATGTATGTATCTACGGGTATCACAGTATTGGTTGGTGGGTACCTTGCAGCAGGCGGTTATGCAAGGATCTGGCCGATATTCGGATCTGCTAACCAACTTCTCGCTGGATTGTCACTATTGGCAGTCGCTGTATGGCTCAAGAAGACCGGCAAGAATTACCACATGATAACTGTACCAATGATTTTCATGATAGTTGTAACATTGACGGCATTGGTATTCTTAATCAGAACCAACTTCGTTGCTGGAAACTACATTCTGGTAATATTCCCGGTTGCTTTGTTCATACTAGCAATAATCCTTGCTATTGAGGGATACAATATCCTGTTTGGGAACAAAGCAGTAGAAACTAAAAAATAGTTAAATTATAAATTTTCCCAGAGGACCTACACCCGGTCTTCTGGGATTTTGTTTTGGAAGGATCAAAGCATGAGCAAAATCAATAGTAATTTTCTGATTTTATATTAAACTTGAAAATTGATATTGATTTTATTGTATAAGCTGTTATAATACTATTATATTTTGAATAAAAAAGCATTGAACTGGTAGAGTAGAGTAAGATTTGCTTCAAAGAGAGGGTACCGGTGGTGAGAGATACCTAAGCATGATTGCCTGAAGTGCACCAGTGAGCATTAGGTTGAAATCGATAGTAGACCTATACGGGAGTTCCCGTTACAGAACTAAGGTATATAAGTACCTGAAGGAGATAGGATGTTTATCCTAAACAGAGTGGGACCGCGAAGATAGCCTTTGCCTCTGTATATGTATATATACGAGGCAGGGGTTTTTTGTTTTAAAAAGAAAGGATGATAATTTATGATCTACAAGAACATTGAAGCACTGATTGGGAGGACGCCAATTATCAATTTAGGCCACTTAGAAAAGGACCTTGCAGAAATATCCGTCAAGCTTGAAAGCTTTAATCCCGGAGGAAGTGTAAAGGACAGAGCTGCACTATTCATGCTTGAGGATGCTGAAAAAAAAGGATTGCTTTCTTCCGGGCATACAATAATAGAAGCAACCAGCGGCAATACAGGTATTTCTCTTGCGATGATAGGGGCCGCTAAAGGATATAAAGTTATCATAGTTATGCCGGAAACTATGAGTCTGGAAAGAAGACAAATAATACAAGCCTATGGAGCTGAACTGATACTAACACCTGGATCAAAAGGGATGAATGGTTCTGTTGAGAAGGCAAAGGAGCTGGTTGCAGAAAAAGGCTACTTCATGCCCAGTCAGTTTACAAATCCCTCTAATGTTGCTGCACACATGGAAACAACCGCTGAGGAAATATGGGAAGATTTCGGGGAGAGCTTGGATGCATTCGTTGCAGGTGTGGGTTCTGGAGGAACTATCACTGGAGTTTCAAGAGTTTTAAAGCTTAGAAATCCTAAATTGCTTATTGTAGCAGTTCAACCTGAAAAATCACCTCTACTTTCTGGAGGATCACCAGCAGGTCATGGGATACAGGGGATAGGGGCTAATTTCATCCCTGAGATTTTGTCCCTGGAGCTTGTCGACAGGATAATTGATATGAGCGAGGAGGAAGCCTTTCAGTGGGCAAGATACCTGGCAGTGAAAGCAGGCATATTGTCAGGAATCAGCTCTGGGGCGAACCTCGCTGCATCCATTAGGATGGCAAGAGAGCTTGGCAGGGATAAAAAAGTTCTCACAGTACTGCCTGACACAGGTGAAAGATATCTGTCCACCGATTTGTTTAAGGGGGTTGAATAATGCTCAAACAACTAATAGATGACAGCAAAAATATTCTCAAGAAGGATCCAGCAGCCAGGAGCCTGGTTCAGGTGTTTCTCCTTTACCCAGGGATAAAAGCGCTTATCTGGCATAGGATCGCTCACTATCTCTACAGTCATGGACACCATCTGGCAGCGGGATTTATTTCTCAGCATTCCAGAAGAATAACAGGTATTGAGATCCATCCTGGTGCTTTGATTGGCAGAAGACTTTTCATAGATCATGGAATGGGAGTAGTCATTGGAGAAACTGCTATTGTTGGTGATGACGTTACCCTATACCATGGAGTTACTCTCGGTGGTGTTGGAGGCAGCCGTGGCACCAAAAGACATCCTACAGTGGGAAATGGTGTTGAAATTGGATCAGGAGCCAAGATACTAGGCCCGGTCTCAATTGGTTCAGCTGCCAGGATTGGTGCAAATTCAGTAGTTTTGACTGACATTCCTGCTGGTGCTACTGCCGTAGGTTCACCTGCCAGAATAGTTGACAAGAAGGAAAAGCATTACGTCTATGCCATATAGTAAGGACCTCCACACGGAGGTCCTTACTATATGGTCAAAATCTTATAGGAGTTCTATGAAGTCTTTAAGGCTGAGTATCTTTTTATTATTTCTTCCCACTGTAGTATTTGAACTTATCAGTGAGTTTAGAACTGCCTCTTCAGTTGCTTCGACAGTAGCTTTAAATACCATATCCAGGAGATCTTCGTGGATAACTTTTTGATCAATAAATGCTCTCTCCTCGTAGTGCATAACTCTGTTTGCTGTGGTGAATCCTATTGCTACTTCCCCAGACCCATTTCCAGTATACCCACCTGTTCTTGCAATTCCTGATTGAGTTCTCTTCAGGAGTCTTTTAAGCTGAAGTGAGCTTAGTGGGATGTCAGTAGCAACGATAACCATGATTGAGCCCTTATCCTTACCGGAGCCTTTCTGAGACAGCTCCTCTTTTATTTTCTCTCCGATTGGGTTCCCTCTGATCATAAGGTCCTCCATGGAGCCAAAGTTTGAGAGCACAAGTATTCCAACAGTGTACTCTGAATTTCCCAGCTGAACAATTCTTGAAGAAGAACCAATTCCACCCTTAAGGTCATAGCAGACCATTCCGGTTCCGGCACCCACATTTCCTTGTTGGAAGATGATATCTGCTGAGCTTATTGCCTCCAGAACATGGCTCTCAGTAAGCGCTGGTGTTCTTATCTCATTTAGAACTCCATCGTTGCATTCCCCAATTATTGGATTGACCGTTCCTGTGGTATCACCAATATCACTGTTTTCTTCAAGCATATAGCCTACTACAGCTTTATGAGCTGTTCCAACACTGAGTGTGTTGGTAAGTATTATTGGAGTTTCTATTGTACCCAACTCATCGATTTGAACCAGGCCTTGTGATTTTCCGAAGCCATTGATCACATGGCTCGCTGCAACAAGCTTTTCTCTGAAGACATTTCCCTCATGGGGTATTATGGCTGTAACTCCGGTCTTGGTACTGCCTGAATCCAATGTGACATGACCCACCTTGACTCCGGCCACATCTGTTATCAAATTATTCTTCCCGGTTGGAAGATGACCCAGATTGATTCCGTATTCTCTTAATTTTTTATTCATACGTTCCTCCTGATGATTCGTAATCAGTTCCCTTTTCTAAAACTATCTTAATCATATAGCTGAAAACAAGTCATTACAATACAAATTCCTAAAAGTATTGAAAAAATACAAAATTCAATTAATACTGTATGAAAAATGAATTATGCTATATAATGTTGTTAGGTAGCAAAAAAGGAGGTATACCCAATGAACTGTGAATATAAGCTTTATGACCCCACCTGGTGTCCAGGCTGTGGTAATTACATGATACGAACTGCTTTAAAAATGGCGTTGGAGGAGCTTGAGATACCTCCTCAGAGAGTGGCTATCTTTACAGGGATAGGACAAGCTGCAAAAATGCCCCATTATATTGACACTAATGGATTCAATGGGTTGCATGGCAGAGCGCTTCCACCGGGGATAGGTGCCAAGCTATCCAATAAGGATCTTACAGTTATTGTCGAATCAGGCGATGGTGACACCTATGGTGAAGGTGGCAATCATTTCATACATACTATTCGAAGGAATATAGATATTGCCCACTTCGTACATGACAATCAAATTTACGGACTTACAAAAGGACAAGGATCTCCCACTACAGCAATGGGTCAGGTAACGACATTACAGTTCGAGGGAGTAAAGATTGAGCCGGTTAAGCCATTAGCTCTATCCCTTACAATGGGAGCAGGTTTTGTAGCGAGGGGTTTTTCCGGTGATATTCCCCAATTGGTAAGTCTTATGAAGGAAGCCATTAAGTATAGAGGATATGCACATTTGGATATCTTCCAGCCATGTGTCGTATGGAACAAGGTCAATACATTCCAGTGGTATAAAGACAGAGTTTATAAGCTTGGAGAAGACCATGACTACACAGACTTTGAGGCTGCATTTAAGAAGGCTTTGGAGTTTGAAGACAGGATTCCTACAGGTATACTGTACAAAGTTGAAAGGGAGACTTATGAGGACAGATTCTCCTTTATTAAGAATGGACCGGCTTTGGTTGATTCCAGGCTCGACCCTATTGATGCTGAAAAGCTGATGGCAGATTTTGTTTAGGAGGGGGATAGAGATGGACTATACTATTTTGGTTGGTGGAGCGGCAGGGCAAGGAATCGAAACGGTCGTTCTATTACTTGAAAAAACTATTAAAAGAAGTGGTTACGAGGTATTCACATATAAGAATTACATGTCTATGGTAAGGGGCGGCCACAATTTTATGCAGGTCAGGTTTTCTGACGAGCCCGTCTACACCTACTCGTCAAAGCTGGATATGATATTTGCACTTACTGAAGAAACAATTGATTATCATGGAGACAGACTCAAGGAGAACGGTGTAATCATAGCGGATGATGAAATTTTTCCAGACATGGACATTTGCCATCTTCCACTTGCGAAGGCATCCAGAGACTCCGGGAACCAGAAGACATTTCCAACTGTAGGCTTCGGGGCAATAGTAAAGATATTTGGTATGGATATCGGGATCGCAGAGCAAGTTGTAAAAGAAAACTTCAGCGGTAAGATACTGGAGGTCAATCTTAATGCCTTGAAGTGGGGATATTCCCTGGTTGATGAAAGACAAAAGCTTCCAGGGAAAAAAGATGAGCGAATAATAATAAACGGGAATCAGGCACTGGCCCTTGGTGCCATTGCTGCAGGCGTTAAGTTCTATTGCGGTTACCCAATGACACCATCCACAAGCGTCATGAGCTACATATCTTCAAAGGCATCAGAGATGGGAATAGTCGTGGATCAGATAGAGGATGAGGTTGGAGCGCTCAACATGGCTTTGGGAGCCGCCTATGCTGGTGTTAGAGCTATGACAGGTTCATCGGGAGGCGGTTTTGCTTTAATGTGCGAGGCCATGAGTCTGGCAGGTATTCTGGAGACTCCGGTGGTCATAGTAAATGCCCAAAGGCCAGGTCCTGCAACCGGGCTGTCCACAAGGACAGAACAAGGGGACCTTAGATTCGTAATACATGCAGGTCATGGTGAATTCCCTAAGATAGTCATAGCACTCAGAAACCCTGAGGATGCGTTCTACCAGACAGCAAGGGCATTTAACCTAGCAGAAAAATACCAGATTCCAGTCGTGCTTATGACCGAAGAATATCTGACTGACTACATGATAACCACTGAACCCTTCGATTTTAACAAAGTGACGATAGAAAGGCATATTACAGATCCCGCCGACCTTCCTGAAGGAAGGTATAAGAGGTATATGTACACAGATTCAGGTGTATCACCAAGGCTTATCCCAGGAAGAAGTGGTGATAAAACGGTCCTTGTTGACAGCCATGAACACAATGAATTCGGGAACATAGATGAGTCTGTTGAAACCAGAGTTAATATGATGAAGAAACGAATGAGAAAGCTGGAGTCCATTAAGGAAGACCTTCAGGAACCGTGCTACTTTGGAGCTGAACACCCTGAGCAGTTGATGGTAGCATTTGGAGCAACCTGGGGTGCATTGAAGGAGGCAGTTGAAGAACTTAATCGGTCAGGCGAGAAAGCAGGAGCATTGGTTTACGGAGATATATGGCCGTTCCCCACAAAGCTGCTTAATAGCTTCGGTAAGAAGGCAGTAAACATAATTACTGTCGAGCAAAATTTCACAGGTCAGTTGGAAAGCCTTATTAAGGAGCATACAGACCTAAGGATATCTGGTAACATAAGAAAATATGACGGAAGAGCGATCAATGGCGAAGAGATCGTTCAGAGTTACTATAATCTGAAAGCTAAGAAATTATAAAACGAGGTGTAGAGATGGAAGAAAACTATTCCAGTCCAAGGTATGAAAAAATAGCCCTTGACATTGCGAATGCGATTTATAAAGGGACTTACGAAGAGGGAGAAAAACTTTATGGCAGATCTACTCTTGCAGGTACATACAATGTATCGCCGGAAACTATTAGACGTGCTGTTAAGATACTGGAGGATGTTGGAGTCGTTGAATCCTCCAAGGGAAGTGGTATTACGGTCCTTTCTAAAGAAAAGGCCTTCAAGTATATCAACAGATTCAAAAATATCGAAAGTGTTACCTCATACAGAATTAAACTGACTGAGCAAATAGAGAAACGACAAAAGCTCGAGGAGGAGATCCTTGGGACCATTGACAGGATAATCGAGAGAAGCAGTATCCTGAGTCATACTACAGCACTGACTCCATTTGAGCTCGAGATATCGAAGGAGTGCAGGATGATAGGAAAATCCATCGGAGAGGTCAACTTCTGGCAAAACACAGGAGCTACAATCGTCGGAATAAGGAGAAACAACGAGACGATACTTTCTCCTGGTCCTTATGCCACCATGGAAGAAGGGGATATTCTTTTAATCATTGGGGAAGAAGAGATTGTCGAGGCAGTTAAAATATTTCTTGAAGAGGAATGATTATTGATTAACAAGGGTAAATTATTTGTGAAGGCAATGAGATAAAATCAGGGGGTGCATTATGGATAGGATACTTGTACCAGTGGACGGCTCGGAGAATTCTATGAAGGCAGTAGAAAAAGCAGTTGAGATAGGATCATTGAAGAAAAGTCACATAACTATTTTGACAGTAGTCAATAGTAAGAGAGACAACCCGTATATTCTTGAACAGGATTATTCGACTGATATCAGTCAAAAGAATATCGAAAATGGAAAGAGAGTACTTAACAATGCCCTTGAGCTATGTGCAGGCTATGCTGGAGAAATTGATACACTATTAAGAAATGGTGATATTGCTGAAGTTGTAATAGATACTGCAGAGGAGCTTGATATAGACCTTATCGTTATGGGGCGCAGGGGGATGAGCATTTCAGCGAGATCCTTGCTGGGGAGCATCTCAAATAAGGTGCTCAATTATGCAAACAGATCAGTCCTGGTAGTAAAATAGGCGCTCTTCATGGGAGGCCACTGAAAAAGCTCATAAGATGAAAGAATACAAGTCATGGGAAAAACAAATTTCCTATGACTTGCTTTTGTGTAGAAGGGCTTGAAGTGTTGATTTCAAGTATTCCAAGCACGTTTGTGATATAATTATGGTATCAAATCAAGTGGGTTATACTATGATTCAGCAACAGCAAACTATGATTTTAAGTCCATATAGCGGCATTTATGATTTGATTGTTCCAAAAGACTATCTTTTAAGAAAAATAAATGATCAAATAAATGATTTAATAGACTTTTCCTTTATATACAACGAATTAATTGATAAATATTGTCTTGATAATGGACGTAATGCAATTGATCCTATCAGAATGTTTAAATACTTACTGTTAAAATCAATTTTTGACTTATCCGACGCTGATGTTGTTGAGCGTTCAAAGTATGATATGTCGTTTAAATATTTTCTAAATATGGCACCTGAAGATGACGTCATTGAATCCAGCTCTTTGACTAAATTTCGAAAACTACGTTTAAAAGATATGAATCTTTTAGATATGCTTGTAAATAAAACGGTTGAAATTGCTATAGATAAAGGCATCATTAAAAGCAAAAATATTATCGTTGATGCGACTCACACTAAAGCTGTGTATAATCAGAAATCCCCAAAAGAAATTCTGATGGATATATCTAAAAAGCTTAGGAAATCAGTCTATGAAATTGATGAAAATATGAAGAATAAATTTCCATCTAAAATTACGATGTAAATAGAGTATAAAACGAAAAAGTGCATACCTAATTTTAACAAAAAGATGTCCTAAGATTTAAACTCCAGATCTTAGGGCATCTTTTTATTGCATTATTGGAGACTGTC
>Ga0265295_1000780_pt1 | contig 60786 bp, 56 predicted proteins | sample Munlansysbiofilm_FD_192503 | JGI IMG/M metagenome (GOLD analysis project Ga0265295, IMG submission 192503) | Leachate microbial communities from a municipal landfill in Southern Ontario, Canada - Methane capture system biofilm | ecosystem: Engineered > Solid waste > Landfill > Unclassified ... | reverse complement strand
TTATCAGAAAGGTCATCTCCACCTTTGTCAGCAGGTTTAGGCAGACTCTTTTTAGCCGCTGGCGGAGCAGGGCTGCTGGGCGCAGCCGGTTTTGGTGCAGGTACAGGTGCAGAATCCGCAGGCTGCTGTTCCTGCACAGCTTCAGGTTCTTTGGGAGCAGATTCAGCGGGAGTGGCAGCGTCTGTTGCAGTTGCGCTTTCTGTGCTGTCAGCAACGGCATCAGCTGCTGGCAATTCCAAAAATGGAATCAGTTTGTTGACAGTTTCATCAATCTCACGATCAACGATTTCACCGGCTTTGATATCACCCACCAACACCTTGACCAGGTCAGTAGCCTCAAGGATGACATCCATTATTTCAGGTGTAACTGTCAGCTCGCCTTTACGAAGCCGGTTTAAAACATCCTCGGTTTTGTGGGTAACCCGTACCAGCAGATCAAAACCAAGAAAGCTTGAAGCACCTTTTACTGTATGAATGGATCTGAAAATCCTGTTCATCAGATCAGTGTCATCGGTAGCTTTTTCCAATGCCACAAGGTCGTCATCCAGACTTTCAAGCAGCTCTGATGTTTCTGTTAAAAAACCTTCAATAAGTTCTTGATCTTCGCTATCAAATGACATTGCATACCACCTCTGATCCTGTGAGTCTGTTCATACATAAAAGCTGTCAGCTCTATATCCAACCTGCGTTACATATTGCTGAAAAGTTGACGTTCTTCAGGGGTAAACATGTTTTCAAGGTTCAGCAAAACCAGCAAACGGTCAGGCTGGTTTATTACACCTGAAATACATTCCTGATCAATGCTGCTGCTTACCACAGCAGGTGATGGCTGAATTTCATTGGCAGATATGCGGATAACCTCGGAAACAGAATCCACCACAAAGCCCATCAACTCACCACTGACATCCATAACCATAATGCGTGTATGATTATCGTGGATTGCAGCATTTAAACCAAAACGGGCACGCATTCCGATAATCGGAATCACCTTACCACGCAGGTTAATGACCCCCTGAACATAGTGCGGAGTGTTGGGCACTCTGGTAATAATCGGCATTCTGATAATTTCACGCACTTTTAAAACATTAACGCCGTACTCTTCATCATCAAGACTAAAGCTTACCAACTGGATCAAGCCACTGCTGTCAGTTACCTGACTATTTTGCGCATCCATCGGCACCAGGGCATTTGACATGGCTACCAACCTCCTCTGACTGACCGGCTTTTATGCAGAAAACCGGTAAATTCATTTAGACCGATATAATTACCATGCAACCAGACAGTGCGCAAGAGCAGAAGAGACACAGACATTTTGCAACTAAGGGGTCTACCGGTATACGGAAACCAGTCAGATTATTGACACCAGCCAGTAAAGCCTGTACATTGGTCAAATTATTGAAAACAGCTGCCAACAGGCTGGAAAGGAGGCATGGTAATGGCTGATAAAAAGGTTCTGGTTCTGGATAAAAACCGCAAAACCTGCAACCTGGTGTTGGCTTTTTTGACATACCATGGTTATGAAGCCATTGCTGTCAAAGACCCTGCCCCCTTTTTTGCTAATAAACCAGGGGATACTCCACAAATCCTGGTTGCCGAGCTTACATCACTTGCGAAACTCCTCCATAAATCTGACAACATTGAAAAACCCGAGCATCTACCAGTAGTTACCTACGGTGAAGCCAAACACACCAGCAATCTGCCAAAGGGTGAAAACTGGTTTACCACCAACACCCCCTTAAACCTTGATGAGCTGTTAAATGCTGTTACAGATGCCAGTAATTATCAGGACTTGCAACTTACTGACAGTTGTATGGACAGTACCACCCAGCCGGATTTCCTTTGCTCAACAATTATCGGCAAAAGCAAGCGTATCAAGGAGCTTTTTGAAATACTGAAAAAAGTTGCCAACTCCAATGCAACTGTTCTTATTCAGGGTGAATCAGGCACAGGTAAAGAACTGGCAGCTAGAGCCATACACCAGCTTTCTGATCGCAAAGACAACAACTTTGTGCCGATTAACTGCGCTGCAATCCCTGAAGACCTGCTGGAAAGCGAACTTTTCGGTCATGTTAAAGGCTCATTTACCGGTGCATATACAAACCGCGCCGGACGTTTTGAAATTGCTGATAAAGGAACGCTGTTGCTGGATGAAATCGGGGATATGAAAGCCAATTTGCAGACAAGACTTTTGCGCGTGCTGCAAACCAGAGAATTTGAACCGGTCGGCTCAACCCGCTCCCAAAAGGTAGATGTACGTATTGTTGCTGCCACCAACCAGAACCTGGAAGAGCTGGTGGCATGTGGTGTTTTCAGGGAAGACCTCTACTATCGTTTGTCCGTAATTCCTGTAACCATGCCGCCCCTGCGTGAACGGCGCGAAGATATTCCACTGCTGGTAACCCATTTTCTAAAGCAGTTTAATAATGATAAAAAGCGTGCTATCAAAGGCTTTTCGCCAGAATCATTGGCAGTATTAGGCAGCTATCACTGGCCAGGCAATGTGCGAGAGCTTGAAAATCTTGTGGAAAGAATGGTAACAGTTAAGGAAAATGGATTTATCACTCCGGAAGATCTGCCAGAAAAATATCTGTCAGCAGCTTCCTTAACCACCAAAACAGAATCTGTGCAGCAGACCGATATCCAGCTGATGAAGGAACTACCCGATGAAGGACTTTGCCTGAACAGTGCAGTTGATGCCCTTGAAAGCCGCCTTATATTGCTGGCTCTTGCTAAAACCGGTGGCAACAAGAAAGAAGCCGCAGAACTTTTAAATCTTAAACGAACCACACTGCTGGAAAAAATCAAAAAAAAGAAAATCCCGACAGTCTGAGTGTTATTTATATGGCAATAAACCCTGCACAACTTTTACTTGCAACCCAGCAACTACTGTCAACAGAAGCCAAGGCAAACCCTGTTGCCGCAGGAGTGCAACCTTTGCAGTCCCGCTTTGCCAACCGACTGGATAAAAGCAGGGAAACCGGCAGGCAGGAAACAAGGAAGGCAGACCCTGAGGAGCTGAAAAAAATTGCCGAAGCATTACATCTGTCCTCCTTGCGCAGCTCGATTGAAGTTCTGCTTGGCAGTAACACGGAATCAGCTCCTGAATTACCGCTTTTCAGCCAATCTTTGCCCAAACTGACCACAATGCTTCAGTCCTATCTGGACAACCTGCCTGTTGAATCTGATAATTCTGCAAAGCAACCTGCAAGGCAGATGCTTGCCGAACCTGAACTTATGCAAGGACTTAAACCACAGCAAACGGGTATACCAAAGGAACAAAACAGACAGCTTGCAAACCTTGATCAATTGATTGAAAAAGCATCAAAGCAGCATGGTGTGGATGCAGAACTGATCAGGGCTGTTATCAGAGCAGAAAGCAGTTTTAATCATCGTGCAGTTTCCCACGCTGGCGCACAAGGGCTGATGCAGCTTATGCCGGCAACTGCCAAAGACCTTGGTGTAACAGACCCTTTCAATCCAGAAGAAAATATTATGGCTGGCACCAGATTCCTTAAAAGCCTGCTTAAACGTTATAATGGCAACCTTGATTCTGCATTATCAGCATACAACTGGGGACCAGGTAACGTAGACCGCAAGCCGGATCAACTGCCCAGGGAAACCAGGGATTATCTGGTAAAAGTCAAAAAGTTTTACAATGAATACAAAGCCTGATTTTTTTCATCTCCAGCTGGCAAGATTTTAAGCAGCAAACATCCCCCTGACCTAAAGAACAAATAAAACATGACCAATAAAAAAATTAAACTTACACAACTTGTTAAAGCTGCCGGCTGAGCCGCCAAACTAGGCCCGGAGGGTCTTGCCAATGCTTTATCAGGGCTTTTACGCTCAGATGACCCAAACCTGCTGGTGGGGCCGGAAACATCCGATGATGGTGGTGTTTACCAGCTAACGCCAGAACTGGCTTTGGTGGAAAGTTGCGATGTCATCACGCCGCCGGCAGATGATCCCTATGCTTTTGGCAGGATAGCTGCTGCCAATTCAATTTCAGATATTTATGCCATGGGGGGTAAGCCGGTCACTGCCATGAACCTGGTGTTTTTTCCTGCCTGCTCCCTTGCACCTGAAATACTTGCACAGATACTGGCAGGTGGACAGGATGCCCTGCGCGAAGCAGGCTGCTGTCTGGTTGGCGGTCACACAGTGGAAGATGATGAACTAAAGTTTGGCTTATCTGTAACCGGTGTGGTACATCCATCAGCCATTGTGCGCAACTGCACTGCCTTGCCTGGCGACCGGCTGATACTTACCAAGCCGATTGGCAATGGTATTATTGCCACCGCAGTAAAAGGTGAAATGGCCACTGCCGAACAGGAGGTAGAAGCTGTAAAATGGATGTCCTTATCAAACCGCCAGGCTGCTGAACTGATGCTTGAACATAAGCCTTCTGCATGTACCGATATAACCGGCTTTGGTCTGATAGGGCATTGCTGCGAAATAGCCCGTGGCTCTGGTCTGTCCATAAGACTTGATTATGACGACATCCCTTTGATGTTGGGGGTAAATAATCTGATTGATGACGGTATGGTACCGGCTGGCTGCTACAGAAACCGTGACTGTTATCTGCCGGAAGTTGAAAACAGCCTTGAAAATGACGATCTGCTGCTGCCGCTTTTTGATCCACAGACATCCGGCGGTCTGCTTATCTCCCTGCCGGAAAAAAATGCGCAGGCTTTTCTTGATGATGCAGAAAAAACAGGACTGTTTGCCTGCACCATAGGTGAAGTTATTACTGAGAACAAAAAACTACTGAAAATAACATAAAGTAGTGTACACAACCCACTAAAACCTGGAGAAGAGGTCAAAATCATGGCAAAAATCAAACGGGCGTTAATAAGCGTATCAGACAAGACTGGCATTGTGGAGTTTTCCCAGGCTCTGGCAAAGTATGGTGTTGAGCTTTTATCCACCGGTGGCACGGCAAAACTGCTGCGTGATGCCGGTCTGAAAGTTATGGATGTTTCCGAGTTTACCGGTTTTCCGGAAATGCTGGACGGCAGGGTAAAGACGTTGCACCCCAAAGTACATGGCGGACTACTTGGTATCCGCTCCAATCCGGAACACCAGGCTAAAATGCAGGAACACGGCATTTTACCCATTGATATGGTGGTTGTTAACCTCTATCCATTTGAAGCCACTGTGGAAAAGCCTGGTTGCACACTGGCAGAAGCAATTGAAAACATTGATATCGGCGGTCCAACCATGCTGCGTTCGGCAGCCAAAAACAACCGTGATGTAACCGTACTGGTTGATGCAGCCGACTATTCAACCACACTGGCAGAAATGGAAGCTAATGACGGAACTGTTTCCGAGGCAACCAACTTTAAACTGGCAGTAAAAGTTTACCAGCATACCGCTGCCTATGACGGAGCCATCTCCAACTGGCTGGGTGCAAGGCTTGGTACTGATATTACCCAATATCCGGACACCTTTACCTTGCAGGTTAAAAAGGCGCAAGATCTGCGATACGGCGAAAACCCGCACCAATCAGCTGCATTTTATGTGGAAAAAGGCATTGCTGAACCTTGCGTATCCAACGCAGTTCAACTGCAAGGCAAAGAACTTTCTTTTAACAATATTATTGACCTGGATGCAGCCATTGAGACGGTTAAAGAGTTTACCGATAAACCCGCAGCAGTAATCATTAAACATACCAATCCCTGCGGCGTTGCCCTGGGTGATAGCACATTATCTGCCTATATGAAGGCCAGGGAAGCTGACCCTGTATCAGCCTTTGGTGGCATTGTCGGCTTTAACAAAATAGTTGATGCAGCAACAGCGCAGGAACTCACCTCAACCTTTTTGGAAGCTGTTATTGCCCCTGGTTATGACGAAGAAGCACTGGCCATCTTCACAACCAAGAAAAATGTACGGGTTATGCAGGTTCCCCTGCTTGGTGATCTGCCCCGCAAAGGCTTTGACCTAAAGCGGGTGGTTGGTGGACTGCTGCTGCAAGGACGCGACCTTGGCATGACCAACGCAGCTGATTGCAAGGTGGTCACCAGCCGACCACCCACAGCCTCTGAACTGGAAGCTCTGGATTTTGCATGGCGGGTCTGCAAACATGTCAAATCAAATGCCATTGTCTTTACCAACAAAGATCAGACAGTGGGCATTGGAGCCGGACAGATGTCCAGGGTTGATTCCTCAAAAATTGCTGTGCAAAAAGCGTTGCTGCCTGTCCAGGGCACTGTATTGGCATCAGATGCTTTTTTCCCTTTCCGTGATGGAGTTGATGCTGCCGCAGAAGCTGGTGTAACTGCCATTATCCAGCCTGGCGGTAGTGTGCGTGATGAAGAGGTAATTAACGCAGCCAATGAACATGGTATTGCCATGATCTTTACTGCCATGAGACATTTCAGGCATTGATAGCAGGCAGCATCTGCAATAGTTTTTCAAAGCTCCATTAAAAACAATCGAGGTAAACAGATGAAAATACTGGTAATAGGTGGTGGCGGTCGTGAACATGCTCTGGTCTGGAAGATTGACCAATCGCCTTTGGTTGAAAAAATTTACTGCGCACCAGGTAACCCTGGTACAGCAGAAAAAGCTGAAAACATACCGATTGCAGTTGAGCAGATTGACAAGTTACTGGCTTTTGCCAAAAACGAAAACATAGACCTTACGGTGGTGGGTCCAGAAGTACCGTTATCACTGGGAATTGTTGACCTTTTCCAGGAGTATGGGCTTAAGATATTCGGACCAAACCGTGCTGCTGCCAGGATTGAATCAAGTAAGGCTTTTTCAAAGGATTTAATGAAAAAATATGACATACCCACAGCTGCCTACGGCGTTTTTACTGAAATTGATCCAGCACTGTCATTTATCCACCAAACAGGCGCACCCATTGTGGTAAAGGCCGATGGTCTTGCTGCCGGCAAAGGGGTTATAGTTGCCCAAACCATTACCGAGGCAGAAGATGCTGTACGCTCCATGCTATCAGGTAATGCCTTTGGTAACGCTGGTTCACGGGTGGTAATTGAAGAGTTTCTGGAGGGCGAAGAGGCTTCCTTCCTGGTCATTACCGATGGAAAAACAGCCATTCCACTGGCATCATCCCAGGACCATAAAGCCATATTTGATAACGACCAGGGACCTAATACAGGTGGCATGGGTGCTTACTCACCGGCACCGGTTGTTACTGATGAGATTCACAAGTTGACCATGGAGAAAATCATCCAGCCCGCTGTGGATGGTATGGCAGCAGAAGGCTGCCCATACAGTGGCATTCTTTATGCAGGACTGATGATTAAAGATGGCAATATAAAAACCTTGGAGTTTAATGGACGTTTTGGTGATCCAGAATGCCAGCCACTGTTAATGCGCATGAAATCTGACATTGTACCACTTTTAATGGCAGTGGCAGAAGGAAAGGATCTTTCTGCATATAACATAGACTGGCACGATCAGGCTGCTGTGTGCGTCGTTATGGCAGCAGCAGGCTATCCAGGAGATTATCCAAAAGGAGACCAGATTAATGGTCTGGAGGCAGCCTCTGCCTGTGACGATACCATGGTTTTCCATGCCGGTACTGCCAGCAAGGATGGTGCAGTGGTTACAAACGGTGGACGGGTATTAGGGGTTACAGCTTTGGGGGATACTGTTGAAAACGCCATAAAGCAAGCCTACCAGGCAGTTAACCTTATTTCATGGAAAGGTGAGCAGCACCGCACAGATATTGGCAAAAAAGCCATTGGACGGTAAGTGTTATGTTCCACACCGGAAACAGGATAAAAGATGCAAACATCTGTTTTAATTCACATAAATTCGGTGGGAAATATAGTCTTAACAGGTAATGTATAAAAAGATATACACTTGACAGAACATGCCTGCCATGTTTTATTTCCATTGATTTTAATTTAATGCACAGGAGGTAGTTATTATGAAAAAAACCGCTTTAACCCTGATCGCTCTGATCGCATTTGCAGGTTCTGCTTTTGCTGCCGCTCAAGATACCTATGAGTATAAAGGTGGTAGTTTTGGCAAGGTAACTTTCTCACACAAAACCCACGCCAAGCTGGGTTGTAAAAAGTGCCATGAAGGTGCACCTGCCAAGATTGAAATGAACAAGGCTGTTGCCCATGACAAACTATGTATAGTTTGCCACAAAGCAGAGAAAAAAGGACCTGTAGGCTGTAAAGACTGCCACAAGAAGTAAGCGCGCCTTGTATAGCTTTACCAAAAAAGACGACGGATTTAACCGTCGTCTTTTTTATTGCCTTTTTCGCATTTAACAAACAATACAAACCTACTTGCCACAATCAAAATAAGCTACCAATTTACTGTAGGATATAGTATAAGTTCCAGTTGCTTCTCAGGCGGTTTAAGCATCAATATTTTACCTATGGAGTATTCACATTGAACACAAGTAATCAGCGTAGTTTTGTCCAGCGTTTGTGGGATTTTTTCTGTTCTTTAAAGCTAACTCTGTTTCTGCTTTTTACACTTGCAATAGCATCGATTATCGGCACTATCATCCCCCAGTACCCCAACATAGATGAACGCTACTGGACCACAATCAGCTCTGGCAAAAGGGCATTGTACGAAAGCCTGGGCTTTTTTGATATGTACCACTCCTGGTGGTTTCTGGCATTTCTTACACTGTTCAGCATCAACCTGATTACCTGTTCAATCCAGCGGTTGCCCCATGTTTTTAAATTTATTTCCGAGCCGCTTTTAACCCTTTCTGAGTCCCAGCAAAAATCCTGGTCAGGCGATGATATAAACCTTACCTCCACCGGTGAGGAAAGCAAAAACCGCCTTGCAGCATTTTTGACTGCCGAATTTGCCACACCGGTAATCACCAAAGTGGAAGACCAGTATCATCTATTTGCCCAGAAAAACCCTTGGTGTCGCCTGGGAGTGTACGTTGTACACTTCAGCATTCTGGTTATTTTTGCAGGCGCAATGATCGGTAATATTTTCGGCTACAAAGGTTTTGTGGGCATTGTTGAAGGTGATACTGTTGATCATGTTGAGCTGCGCAACGGTAAAACCATCCCCCTTGGTTTTGAAGTCAAATGTGATCAATTCTCTGTAACTTTTTACGAAATGCCGGGCGGTGGTCAAAGCACTATGCCCAAAGAGTTTAAAAGTATCCTGACAGTTACGGAAAACGGTCAGGAAATACCGGATTACAAGCATGTACGCCTGATTGTCAATGATCCAATGACCTACAAGGGTATTACTTTTTACCAATCAAGCTATGGTCAGGCAAACAATCCCGATGCGTTTTACTTTAATGTAAAGGATCGCAACGATGACTCCAGCCAGCAGATTGTCTTACGTCCGGGTATACCTGTAGAACTGGCAGACGGACGCAAGATATCAATTGTGGATCTTTCCGAAAACCCTGGTGAAGGGCTAACAGCAGTGCTGGCATCAGAAGCAAAAGGTTCACATCAGCCAAATTACTTCAAGGTTTTCAAAGACCATCCCTCACTTGATGAACTGCGTGGTGACCGTTTTATCTTTTCTCTCACCGGTACAAACCTGAAATACTACACCGGATTACAGGTAAACAAAGACCCTGGTGTATGGGTTGTCTGGATCGGTTGTACCCTGATGTGCCTGGGTTTGTGTGTTGCCTTCTTTATGTCGCACAAACGGATCTGGATAGTGCTGCCTGATAAAGGTAAAGCCCGCATTTACGGTAATGCCAGCAAAAACCAGCCTTCATTTAAAAATGAATTTGAGGCATTAACCGAAAAACTTAACAGCCAGAATATTTAATGAGGTGAACAAGCAATGATGAGTGCAAAACTGTTTAACATAACTACTATTTTTTACATGGCTTCAACACTGGCATTTCTGGGTTATCTGGCAGGTCGCAACAAAAACATTGGACTTGCAGGTATTGTGCTTGCCTGGGGCGGCTTTGCCATTCAATCTGCTGCCCTTTTGTTGCGCTGGAAAGAATCCTACGACATCGGCATGGGTCATGCCCCCCTGTCCAACCTGTATGAATCGGTTGTTTTTTTTGCTTGGAGCACCGTACTGATTTACGGCATTATTGATGCCAAGTACAAATATCGTATAGTCGGTGCATTTGTGATGCCCTTTGCCCTGCTGGCAATGGCGTGGGGACAGCTTTACCTGCCAACAGATATCAACCCACTGATGCCGGCTCTGCAAAGTAACTGGCTGCTTTACCATGTTTTAACCTGCTTTCTTGGTTATGCCGGTTTTGCTGTTGCCTGCGGTGTTTCAATTATGTATCTGATCAGGGCACGCCATGATGAAAAAGGAGGCTCAAAAAGTGGCATTATATCCCACTTTCCCCCTGCTAAAATTCTTGATGAGCTTAACTACAAAGCTATTATGATTGGATTTCCACTGCTTACCCTGGGCATTATCACAGGTGCAGCCTGGGCAAACTATGCTTGGGGCACTTACTGGAGCTGGGACCCCAAAGAAACCTGGTCTTTGATTGTATGGTTTATCTATGCAGCCTTTCTGCACGCACGCTTCACAAAAGGCTGGGTTGGCAAGCGGGCTGCCTGGCTCTCCATAATCGGTTTTGCAGCCACTATTTTCTGCTACCTTGGTGTAAACCTTTTCCTTTCAGGTCTACACAGTTACGGTGGACTGTAATACTTACCCAATAAGCCACATATGCATAGCAGGAGAACCGGATTTATCCGGTTTTTCTGTTTTTGATTGCCAAAACTGGTCTGATACGTTACTGCTCATATTATGAACAAAAAAACCTCGCCAACGTTAGACAGCTATATTCTGTTTCGGATGCTTTGCATTTTAAACGATACAGCCTCAATTCCTCAAAGGGAAATCGCCCAGCAACTGGGCTGTGCCCTTGGTCTGGTTAACTCCTACCTGAAAACTGCTGTTGAAAAAGGCTGGTTAAAGACAAAGGAAGCCGCCAGCAACCGCAGCAACTACCAGATAACTGTCAAAGGTAACCATAAAATCCGCCAGCTTGCCTTACAACATGCTTGTAATCTTGACAACATGTTCAGCATTATTTTTGATGAATACAGGCAATCATTACAAACACTTAAAGATGATGGCACAGAACGGGTTGCACTTTGCGGTCTGGATGGTATCAGCTACCTTGTATGGCAGATGTTGCATGAAGCAGGTATTGAAGTGGCAACGATTATGGATACAAAGGGAATTGGGCGCAGTTTTATGGACAAGGAAGTGGTTTCTTTGGCACATGCACTGCTGGGCGGCTGCTACAAGGTGGTTATCGGTGCGCCAGCACGTGCCGAACAATTACAGGAAGCCCTGCAAGAATTGGGAGTAAAGCGAGAAGAAATACTAAACCCGCTTGCGTCTGCAACAAAAAGCCTATGAAAAAAGATAGCTCTATTTATATTGCCGGACATAACGGCATGGTTGGTTCTGCAATTACCAGAAAGCTGCGTGCCTACGGGTATCACAACCTGATTTTCAAGACATCAGCAGAACTGGATTTACGTAACCAGTCGGCAGTAAACAGCTTCTTAAATGCCACAAAGCCTGACTATCTGTTTTTGGCTGCTGCCCGTGTGGGTGGCATTATTGCCAACAGCAATCAAAAGGCAGAGTTTTTATACGATAACCTGATGATTCAGACCAATGTTATTCACGCTGCCTGGCAAAGCAAAGTAAAAAGGCTGCTATTTTTAGGCAGCACCTGCATTTACCCCAAACACGCACCCCAACCATTAAAAGAAGAATACCTGCTTACCGGCACACTTGAACCAACCAACGATGCCTATGCCATAGCCAAAATTGCCGGTATTGCACAATGCCGCGCTTATAACCAGCAATACGGCACTGCCTTTTTGTCTGCTATGCCCAACAATCTTTACGGCCCTGGTGATAACTTTGACCTGACCAGCTCCCATGTACTACCTGCGCTGCTGCGCAAGGCTCACGAAGCCAAAACAAAAAACAGTCCGTATCTTGATGTCTGGGGCAGTGGCACCCCTTTAAGGGAATTTATGCATGTGGATGACCTGGCTGATGCGGCTCTGTTTTTAATGAACCTGAATGATGCGGACTACCAGGAGCTGCTTTACAACCCGACTGCCCCTGCCCTGATTAACATCGGCTCTGGCGAGGAGCTCAGCATTGCTGATCTGGCAAAACTGATTCAGCAGATTGTGGGCTACAGTGGTGAAGTACGCTTTGATAACACAAAACCCGATGGTACCCCCCGCAAACTGGCTGATTCATCACGACTACATGCCCTTGGCTGGCAGCACCGCATATCCCTTGAAAACGGAATTAAAGATGCTTACCAGTGGTTTTGTAACCATCACAATGCCAGTGGAAAATGAACCCTTATAAAGGATTAAACCATGTGCCTTGGCGTACCCATGCTGGTAACAGCAGTAAATGACCATATTGTAACCGCCGAAATTGATGGCGTAACACGGGAAGCAAGCCTGCTTATGCTGGATGAAGCTGTAACACCAGGGGATTATGTAATTGTTCATGCAGGTTTTGCCATTGCCAGAATTGATCCGGCAGAAGCTGAAGAAACCCTGAAGATGATGAGGGAGATTTTCAGCCCCGGGGATATGGCGTGAAACACCAGGATGAATACCGCAACCCGCAGCTTGTAAAAAACCTTGCTGATGCCATTGCAGATAAAGCTGCCAGGCTGAGCGATACAGTGCGCTTTATGGAAGTTTGCGGTACCCACACCATGGCCATAGCCAGATTTGGGCTTAAAAGCCTGCTTCCAGAGCAGGTACAGCTTGTTTCAGGTCCTGGCTGCCCGGTCTGCGTTACTCCACAAAGCTACATTGACCAGGCAATTGCACTGGCGAGCTGTCATAATGTAGTCATTGCCACCTTCGGGGATATGCTCAAAGTACCCGGAACCAGCTCATCATTAATGCTTGAAAGGGCAAAAGGTGCGGATATACGGATTATCCAGTCACCACTTGATGCCCTTGAAATTTCAGAACAACAGCCAGACAGGGAAATTGTTTTACTGGGCATTGGTTTTGAAACCACAGCACCAACAGTTGCTGCAACCATTATAACTGCCAGCCAACAAAAACTTGTCAACTTCTCGGTACTTGCTGCCCATAAAACCATGCCGGCACCCATGTCAGCCCTTGCTGCTGATCCGCTGGCAAAGATAAAAGGTTACATCTGCCCTGCCCATGTAAGTACAGTTATCGGTGGTGACGGTTACCGGCATCTTGTGGATAATCACGCCATGCCCTGTGTGATTACAGGTTTTGAACCAGCTGATATTATGCAGGGTATTCTCTGGCTACTGCACCAGCATATCAATAAATCTGCCAGGGTAGAAATCCAGTATTCCCGTGCCGTAACCTGGGATGGCAATAAAAAAGCACAAAGCCTGCTGCAAGAGGTGTTTATCCCCTGTGATGCGCAATGGCGGGGTTTGGGAGTACTGCCGGATAGTGGACTTGCAATCAGGAAAGAATACGCAGACTTTGATGCAGCCGTAAAACTGCCGGTAAGCGTAAAAGCAACAGTTGAACCTGTCGGCTGCCGTTGTGGCGATGTACTAACCGGCAGAATATTTCCAGCGGAATGCCCGCTGTTTGGCAAAGCTTGCCAGCCAGAAAAACCGGTGGGCGCATGTATGGTTTCCAGTGAAGGAAGCTGTGCAGCAGCCTGGCGGTATCAACAGAGCTGAATAAATGGAGCAGAAAAATTAACCCAACCCTTCTCGGCATAATCAAGGGCTTCAGACACCGGCACAAGCTGGCAAAGCTGCTGTCCGCAACACCTGCTGACCAGACTGTTTTATACCTGACCCCCAGGCTGCTATCCGAACACAACATACAGGCATTGGCACTTGATTTTGATGGTGTGCTGGCTCCCCACGGTGTTGACCAGCTTTCGCCAGAAATTGACAACTGGCTGCAAAACTGTTGCCAGCTTGTAGGTGCAGAAAAAATCGTTATCCTGTCCAACCGCCCCACAGCAGCACGTAAAGAAATGCTTGACCGCTGTTTTCCGGGTATACGCCTTGTTACCGGTGTCCGCAAAAAACCTTATCCTGATGGTCTGCATAAAACAGCAGAACTTACCGGTATCCCGCCTGAAAACATCTTAATGGCAGATGACCGGCTACTCACCGGCTGCCTGGCAGCTGTTCTGGCAGGGGCTGTACCTTTTTATATCCGCAAACCAGATGTCAGAATCAAAGGTAACCTGCGGGCAGAGCTGTTTTTTATGCTTCTGCGCTACCTTGAGCGGGGATATATACAACTAATCAGGTGGATTTGAATGAATACAAACCTTGCTTTACCAACCATTTACGCATCTTTACGTCAATACCTGCACGAACTGGCAGAAAGCGGCGTTGAAGGTTTGCCACTGGCAAACAATACAACTGCTGACAACAAAAGCATCCAGCCTTTTCCGTTACAAATACCTGCCACAGAACAGCAGGAAACCGTTGCCCTGCCCTTAGGCAAACTGTCTACGCTGGAGGAAATCCGCAGTTTTATGGGCAACTGTCAGCGCTGCAACCTTGCTGCCAGCCGCAAAAACCTGGTATTTGGCTGCGGCAATCCAAAAGCAAAACTTGTGTTTGTGGGGGAAGCACCAGGCGCAGATGAAGACCGTCAGGGTGAACCGTTTGTGGGTGAAGCAGGGCATATTCTAACCAGAATTATTAATGCAATGGGCTTTGAGCGTAGCGATGTCTATATCTGCAATGTCCTTAAATGCCGTCCACCAGGTAACCGCAACCCTGATAAAAATGAAATCACCACCTGTTCGCAATTTATGCTGGCACAGCTACAGGTAATTAAACCGGAAGCGGTGGTGGCACTTGGCACCTTTGCTGCACAAACCCTGCTGGAAACAAAGGAAGCTATTTCAAAACTGCGGGGTAAATTTCATCAGTATCAGGGTATACCGCTTATGCCAACCTTTCACCCTGCATTTTTACTGCGCAACAGAGCCAACAAGCAGCTTTACTGGGATGTGTGGGAAGACATGGTGATGGTTCTGAAACTGCTGGGGCTGCCGGTACCAGATAAGCAGAGGAAATAGTACCGCTAGAAGTCTGGCAGGTTCCTACCCCTCTTCCAGCCATTCACCAATAGTTTGCAGCCGTTCATTCCATTTATCTGACAAACGTTCTTGCAAAAATGCAAGCAACAGGCTGTCAAACAGTTGCAGACCAGCTTCCAGCAGGTAAACCCGTTCATAAAAAACAGCTTCCCGCTCTGTCATTCCATCCATTGCATCTTTTTCTATCTGTAGTGGCGGAGTTTTGAATGAGCCAAAGGTAAACAGCTCTCCATCCAGCACAAAACGCCATTGCAGTTCATCTTTTTCAATATAAAGGGCAGCGTTACTTAGCTGCTTACCGCTTTTAAGTGCTGTTCTGGCTTCCAGATAGCTGTTTTGTGAACCACTGACAACCACTTTCTGCGGACCTGCTTCTGTAGCTCCTTGCAACTGGATTTTGTCATCAATCCAGGCAGCAAACGGTTCACCCTGATCAAAATGCCCCTTTGTTGACACCTGAAAGCTGCTGTCATTAACCCCGCTGTGTAAAAGCCACAGCATAAACTCGGCACCAAGCCAGGTATTATGCTGAATTTCAGCCAGGGCAGCATCAGTATCAGCCTGATTCAGCTCGGCAAGCTGTGCTTTTTGCTGCTCATCAAGCAGGTTAAAAGCCCGCAAATAAGGATAAATCAGTTGCACCCGCAGGTTTTCAAAACTTTTTGCAAAAAGCTCTTCAAACCGTTCCCGCACTTTGGCTGATGTTGAAAAAAGCGTAAGCAGATTTGCTTCATACTGCCAGACAATATCAATCGTGGCTGGTGCAGGCAGTGTTTTGGTGAGTAATCCCAGCTTTACCCGCTCGGCTATCTCTTCTCTTTTTTGTTTGGAAAGCCGCTTCAGTTCAGGTCGTTTGGCAAGCTCTTCGGCTTCTGCGCGACCGGTATGGGATTTAAAAAGTGCGCCTGGTATGCGTCGCTGATCATGGCGATAGCTGAAAAGCAGGTAGTTATCCCGCCAGAAATCAGCTGCTGTTTCAAAACTTGGGGAATCTGAATGGTCAGTGCAGGTCCAACCTTCCGATGACTCTTCTGCTGACTGCTCTATGCTGTTGAAAATTCTGCCGGTGAGGCCGGCTGAAAACCACTCAAAGCGTTCTGACTGCGGTATTTCACCGATAATCCGATATTGGCTGAAGCTTACCGTGTTTGAGTAGATACCCATTATTTGTCAATCCTTTCCATTGGTGCGTCTAAAAACATAAAAACGCTGCAACAAAATAATCCCCACCACCAGTAAACTGCCCTGGGCAAACAGATCACCAATCTTCAGGTAGATGGAATCTGCGCTGCCTGGTGATACTTCGCCAGTCATTACCGCTTCCTTAAATAAAGGTGTCATCCCTTTTATATGCCCGTTTTGATCAATAATGGCTGTGATACCTGTGTTGGCAGCCCTCACCAGTGGTGTACGGGTCTCCACAGTACGAAACACAGCCATTGCAAGTTGCTGATAAGGTGCTGAAGAACGACCGAACCAGGCATCATTGGTGATGTTTACCAGCAAACGGCTGCCGCTGTTGATATGTTTACGCGCCAATTCGGGGAAAATAGCTTCATAGCAGACCAGCACACCAACCGGAAGCTTGTCTGCAAGCAGCGGTTTAATCTGTTCACCTGGTGCAAAATCACCAATACCATGTACCAGCTTGTTCACAAACGGCAAAAACCTGGCAAGGGGTACATACTCACCAAAAGGCACCAGATGGGTTTTGTCACTGCGCCCTGTTGTATCACCATGGCGATTAAGCAAAAATGCACTGTTAAGATATACCGTTTTACTGTTACGGCTTTCAAATGCCGGGCTGCCAAACAGTAAATTTGTATCAAGCTCAACAGCAAGCTTGCGGATACGATTGGCATTTGCACCATTATCCTGAAAAAAGAAAGGGGCAGCAGATTCAGGCCATACCACCAGATCAGGCTTAATCTGTCCAGCAGCCTGGCGGGTCAGCTTGCTGTAGGTATCAAGGGTGGATTCCAGATGTGCAGGAGACCATTTAACAGATTGATCAATATTACCCTGTATCAGGGCTATTTTTACAGGTGATGATGCCGGCAATGGTTGATGCAGCCTTTGAAAGCCGTACCAAAGCACGCCTGTAAGGGCAACCACCAGAATTATCGCACTTTTTGCCGGATAAGGCACCCTGGCACCGGTAACAGCACGCAGTATGCGATAAAGCACAACATTACCAAGTACAACCAAAGCGGTTATTCCGTAAGCTCCGGTCAGATCAGCTATCTGGATAAGTGGCAACAGCCGGTACTGCGAATATCCAAGCATTGTCCAGGGAAATCCGGTCAGCATAAAGCTGCGCAGATAATCAGCAGCCACCCATGCCAAGGGCAGGACAAGGGCGGATTTTACCCCGAAACGCTCACCAATCGCCACAGCCCAGGCAGCAGCAGCAGTAAACAGAGCCAGCCAGCAGGAAAGCAAAAGCCATAACGGGATAGCAGCCATTAACGGCAGATTGCCGTATGTAGTCATTACTATAATCAGCCAGTACAGCAGACCGGCATAGGCAACCAGACCTGATATAAAGCCTGTTTTAAAGGCAGCACGTCCTGTTTGTCCTTCAAGTGCTATTAACAAAGGGATGAGGGCAACCCACGCCAGAAAGGAAAACTCAGTGCGGGGAAAGGAAAGGACAACCAAAAGTCCGGAACAGACAGCCAGAAACGCCGGTAAACCCGGAAATGTTATTTCAGAAAGATTGGCATATTGCTTCATGCAGTTTCCGGCTCATCTGCTGGTTTGTGTATTTTCAGCTTTTTTACCCGTCGCGGATCAGCATCCAGCACTTCAAACTCCAGACCTGCCCCGAAAATTTTTGCACCAACAGCCGGTATACCATCGGCAAGCAATGTAACCAGCCCACCAACTGTATCAAACTGATCCCGTTCAATGCTCATACCAAACCGCTCTTCCAGCTCTTCCACAGGCAATCTGGCATCAGCTATCAAAGCACCATCTTGACCCACGTTGTATAATACCTGGTCAACATCATATTCATCCTGAATATCGCCAACAATCTGCTCCAGCAGGTCTTCAATGGTCACCAGACCTGCTGTACCACCATATTCATCAAGCACAATCGCCATATGCACCCTGGTTTTACGAAATTCCTGCAACAGCTCTTCCAGATTTTTGGTTTCAGGGGTAAAAAATGGCTGGCGCAGCAGTTTGCGGATGTTGATCTGTTCTGATTGCATCCCCCAGCATTTAAGCAGGTCTTTGGCGTAAAGCAGTCCGACGATGTTATCAAGATTTTCTGAAAATACCGGCAGGCGGGAGTGACCACAACTGATTACTGTATCAATTATTTCCCGCACTGAAGCATCTGTGGATATTGTTGCCATTGAAGTACGCGGTACCATAATCTCTCTGGCAACTGTGGAATCCAGTGCAAAGATAGCTCGGATCATCTCCTGTTCTTCTTCACCCACAACCCCGTCTTCCTTGCCCTCTTCAATCAGCTCCTGAATATCTTCTTCGGTCATCTTGCGACGACCGGTTAACATGCGGCAAACCGTATTCAGCAGACCACTATTTCTCCATCCACCACTGCCATCTTCCACCTTAAGTACCCCTCCTGCATCAGGATTTATGCAAGGTTGTAAAACCCTCTTCCTGCAATATTTTCCATAATTTTGCTTCTTTCAGCATCATCCGTTTTGCTTCTTCTTCTCCGCTGCGTTCATGGTCATAACCAGCCAGATGTAATATTCCGTGCAGCAGTAAAAAAATCAACCGTTGGTAACCATCAACACCGCTTTCAGCAGCTTCTCTGGCTGCTGTATCAGCCGAAATAACCACATCTCCAAGTATGTTTTCAGCCAGGTGGGCAAACTCACCTTCCTGCATGGAAAAGGAGATAACATTGGTGGGGCGATCTTTTTGCAGGTAATCCCTGTTTAAACGGCGGATGGTACGATCGCCAACAATTGTGATGGAAATTTCGGTTCCATCAGGATATCCCAAGGCGTTTAAGATTCTCTGTGTTGCCATCCTGATCATTTTTAGCGGAGCCCGATGGCGTTGCTGCCGGTTTTGTACCATTATCTGCATCTGCTTTTTTACCTCCACTGCCGGTTTTATGTACAGGTTCGGGATATTCAATACGGTGATGATAGATGGCACAAAGAATGCGGTTAAAACTTTTGGCTATTTCATGCAGGTTTTTTAAAGTCAGTTCGCACTCATCAAGTTGACCATCAGTAAAAATCCGGTTAACCAGCTTTTGCACCATCCCCTGGATTCTGTCCGGCGTGGGATTTGAAAGCGTGCGGGAGGCAGCCTCAACAGCATCTGCCAGCATTACCAAACCTGCTTCACGGGTTTGTGGCTTTGGTCCCGGGTAGTGGTAATCCTGCTCATCAAGGGGTTGTCCGCTGCTTTCTGCCTGTTGTCTGGCCTTATCGTAGAAAAAGCGGATTAAGGATGTGCCGTGGTGCTGGCGGATTACATCAATAATCGGCTGCCCCAGCCTGTGCGCCCGTGCCATTGCCTCCCCCTCTTTTACATGGGAGATAAGGATAAGGGCAGACATGTTGGGAGAAAGTTTGTCATGGCGATTTTCCCCGCCCTGCGTATTTTCAATAAAGTATAACGGCTTTGCCACCTTGCCTATATCGTGATAATAGGCAGCAACCCGCGCCAGCAAAGGGTTAGCACCAATCGCCTCAGCAGCAGCCTCCACCAGGTTGCCAACTATAACACTATGGTGATAAGTGCCGGGAGCCTTGATCATCAGCTCCCTTAAAAGCGGTGAGTTGAGGTTTGCCAGTTCAAGTAGTTTTATGTTGGTGGTGTAGTGGAACAAGGATTCAAATATCGGTGTAAATGCCGATACCAGCATGGCAGAAATCAAGGCTCCTGCCAGGGCAAATACGGCAATATATATTGTCTGCATGGTAAAAAGTGCGCCGGAAATAGTCTGAAAACAAATTACCATTGCCAGGTTGACCACTGCCAGCTTGCTGCCTGCTGCATAGATTGAATTGCGGTCCCGGCACTGGCGCACACCATGGGCACCAACCAGACTGCCCAGCAGGGCGTAAATTACAATATACATATTGCCATTAAAAAGAATGCCAAGAAGCGGTGCCAAAACCACACTGAAAACCAGTGCAATTTCGGAGTTTAAAAGCATCCGCACCAGCATTGCTCCAGCAGCAAACGGAAAAAGATAATAATAGGAAGCAGCAGAAACAGCCGGAAAAGCAGCACCGATATTGGCAGTAATCAGCAATGAAAGCTTGAAAACAAAAGTACTGCTTAAAAGCATGATTGCAATGGTTAAAATATCGCGGTTGGTGGGATTAAACTTGCGAATATTGCGACAGGCAAAGCGGTAGGGAAAGTAAAAAAGAATCAGCACCAGACCAAAGATGCCAAGTGCAACATATACAGTGCCTTCACCGCGGCTTGCCTGATAAATCATTTGCAGTTTTTTGGCTTGCTCCTGAGTTACCCGGTCACCGGTACGTACAATCATTTCACCTTTCTGGATACGGTACAGCACCGGTTTTACCGCATCAACAGCAGTGCTTTTACGGGTTTCACTGCTATCCTGATTATACAGGATATTGGGCTTGATCATACGGGAGCAGATGTTAAGCAGATGATGGGCAAGGTTGTTATTATCCAGTCCTTCAAGTCTGGATTCCAGCAAAATCCGGCGGGCTTCGGCAATCTCGACAATCTTCTCTTTGCTGTTTAATGTACCGGCTGATTTACCTGCTGCATCACGCAGCTCAATCCCACGCTGAAGGTCTGAGTTAAAAACCTTGGCATCCAGTACAATCCATTGTTTATACAGCTCATTTAACTGTTGGCGGATTGCCAGAAGCACTTCTTCGGGCTTGCGTATTTTAAGCAGTGCACCAAGCTCTGCATCAGACAGCCTTATTTCAAGATGGGATTCCAGCAGATCACTAAGCTCTGATTTCCTTGCATCGGACTTCTCTTCCTGAAGATCAGTAACCGCTGTCAGTGCTTTTTTAAAACTATTGCTGATGGTTATGGCAGCATTACTGCTGACTGTATAAACAAGCGGAGAGTTGTTTGCAGCTTCTTCGCGCAGTTGCGCAGTCAGTTGCTGATCCTCCAGCAGATAATCCTGATTGGCACGGATATCGGAAGTGGCTATCTCGCCTTTTAAGTAAAGTGCCGTGGTCAGATGCTGGCTGGGCATAAGGACAAGGGTTAAAAACGCTGCCGTAATCAGCATAAGCACACGGTTACGCTTGGCTGTTTCGGTGTTTGCAAGCCAACGGTCTACTGTTTCCAGCAGCCTTATGAGCAGCTTGTGGAGATAGTTTCTCGGTGAATTATCCGGAATATGTACAGAAGGGTCAGGCATAGGCCATTAAAAGTGCGGAGGTTTTTGTATTTTGTCACAGATTGTAGTTTTCATGGTAGTGGGCGATTATAACTGTTAACTCAGCCAGCTGTCAAACTGTCAAAGCTCGGTAATTTGTGAGCCTGTTATCTCAACATCAGGCCAGCTTTCATAAATCCAGTTATCCAGCCGCTCAAGAACATTGCGGGCAATGGTCTTGTCAGGGCTGATGGAAACAAAACCAAGCACAGCAACACAACGGTTATCCTGCCTATCCACCTCGGCACAGGCAACATTAAAACGGTTGCGGCTACGCGCAAGAATGCTTTTAACAATGCCCCGCTTTTCTTTCAGGGAAAAGGTCGGCAGGCTAAGGTGAAGTTCAAGACAAAAGACAAACATTTAATGCTCCGTATTTGCCACCCTGCGCCTTTGTGCATAAGTGGCATAGTTGAAAAGGAACCCTTACAGGACGGAAACTTAACAGGCTTTTGAAAAACGTTATGAGGAAGGCTGGATACAAGGCGCACGGAACGCAGCGACGAGGCATAACAAATAGTTAGCCGAGGAAGCGAGTACCGCGCAACGTAGTAGACAGCCGCCGCAGTAGTTTTTCAAAGCTCTGTTAAATAGTAACAATTTGACGCTAACTGACTGTATGTGCTATTTTTTCATGTTCTCAAGCTACAGTTAACAAATTACTTTGTACAGCACTTTTCACAGATCATATGGTGTAACCTATCATGCTTAATCGTTTGCTGCTTTTCGCCTTTTGCGCACTGCTTTGCAGCTGTGCCATCAACTCCCCTGCCACAGTGCCTTCTGATAACTTCCGTGAGGCTGGTACAGCCATCGGGCTTTATGCCCAGGCGCGTATAGCCTGGACTGAAGGCAATGCCGAGCGTGCCATTTTGCTTTGTCGTGAAGCCCGTGCAGCAGATCCGGACAGCCCCTACCCCATGGTTTTAGAGGCTGACATTCTGCTTAAAACAGGCAGAGTGCAGGAAGCTTTGGCTTTGCTCGAAAAAACCACCCAGGTTGCCCCTGATTTTCGTGATGCCCACCTGCTGGCAGGCAGTATCCTTGCATCCCTTGGCAAGGATAACGAGGCAATACCCTATCTGCGCAAGGCTGTGGAGTTTGATCCTGGGAAAGAAGAAGCAGCTATCCAGCTTTCAACAATCCTGATCAGACAATTTGAATATGAAGAAGCGGTAAATATCCTTAAAAACCTAGTTAAAAACAGACCAGAATCCGCATTGGGTAATTATTATCTTGGCAAGGCCTACGCCCAGATGAGGCTGTTTAAAGATGCTGCGCAGTATTACAAACAAGCTTTGCAGCTGCGACCGGACATGACCCAGGCAGCGATAGATCTGGCAATAACCTACGAAGCAATGGGTGAAACTGATCTGGCAATAAACACCTACCGCGATCTTCTGGAGGATGCTGAAAACCGTACTCCTTTATTGCACAGACTGGTGCAGCTTGCCATTTCTGGCAGGCGTTATGAAGAAGCACTTGGCTACCTTGAACGCCTAAACGAGATGGGGATGGGCAATTCTGAAAACAGCCGTAAAATCGGTCTGATATACCTGGAGCTGGAACGTTACGACGAAGCAATCACGCTTTTTAACGAGATGCTGACCAAAGAGCCGGATGATTATCTGCTGCACCTATACCTGGGTTCTGCATATGAGGAAAAAAACATGCTGGAGCAGGCAAAAGACCAGTTTGAGCAGATTCCCGACCATAATCCGGCTTATCCGGAAGCAATGGGACGCATAGCCTCCATACTGCGTGAGCAAGGTAAAACTGCACAAGCCGAAGAATTACTGAAAACCGCTATTGAGAAAAACGGTTCAGCAGTTGAACTGCATCTTTACCTTGCTGCCCTTTATGATTCCGCAGATAACAGTAAAAAAGCCCTGGAACATCTGCGTTCCATTGAAGACGATTTTCCCAATGAGCCACGCCTGCATTTTAGAATGGGAGTTTTGCTGGACAAGCAAAATGACAAACATGGCTCCATAGAACAGATGAAAAAAGTAATCGAGCTTAACCCTGACGATGCCCAGGCTCTTAATTATCTGGGTTACACCTATGCAGAAATGGCAATCCATCTGGATGAAGCCTTGTCTTACATAAACCGCGCCCTTGCCCTGCGCCCTGATGATGGTTTTTTTATTGATAGTCTGGGCTGGGTTTATTACCAGATGAAAAAATATGATCAGGCGATTAAGTACCTTAAAAAAGCTGTCAAACTTGTACCTGAAGACCCGACCATTACAGAACATCTGGCAGATGCCTATGCAGCCCGCAAAGATGCCAAAAACGCGCTTAAATACTACAAAAAAGCCAAAACCCTGGATCCTGCCAAAGAAGAGCTATCCATAAAAATCCAGCAGCTTTTACGTTTGGAATCTGCAACACCATGAGCATCAGCAATATCTGCAAAGAGTTTAAAGTGGCTTTTTATCTCCTGCTGCCCGCTCTTTGCCTAATGCTGATTACTGCTTGCAACAACCAACCAGACCAGCAAGCAACAGCAACATTACGACAAAACAGCAGTGATATTGCTCCAACAGATGGCGATACCCTGGTGGAAGGGACTATTGGTGAAGCTTCCACCCTTATCCCGATTCTGGCATCAGACAGTGCCTCCCACAGCGTGGCAGCCCAGATATATAATGGTTTAATCAAATATGACAAAAATCTGGTGTTAACCGGTGATCTGGCTGAATCCTTTGCTGTTGCCACAGATGGATTGACCATCACATTTAAGCTGCGCCGCAATGTAAAATGGCATGATGGTGCGCCATTTACTGCAAAAGATGTCCTATACACCTACAAGGTGATCATTGATCCCAAAACCCCCACAGCCTATTCCGAGGATTTCAAGCAGGTTGCATCGGTCACAACTCCGGATGACTACACTGTTGTTGTGCGTTACTCCAGACCATTTGCACCGGCACTGGCCTCCTGGAGCACAGGTATATTGCCTGCCCACCTGCTGGAAGGAAAAGATATTACCCAAAGTCCGTTAGCCCGCAATCCGGTTGGTACCGGTCCATACCGCTTTAAGGAATGGATTGCCGGACAAAAGATTGTACTTGAAGCCAACCCCGATTATTTTGAAGGTCGCCCCCACCTGGACAGGCTGGTTTACAGGCTGATACCAGACACATCCACCATGTATATGGAGCTTAAAGCTGGCGGCGTGGATATGATGGGACTTACTCCTGTACAGTACGCCCGTCAGACCGAAAACCAGCGTTTTCTGAAGGCCTTTAACAAATACCGCTACCCATCAAACAGCTATCTTTATCTTGGCTATAACCTGCGCCACCCGCTTTTTAAAAACAAACAGGTAAGACGAGCCATAACTGCCGCAATCAACAAGGATGAACTTATCCAGGGAGTGCTTTTTGGCATGGGACAAAAAATCCATGGACCAATCATTCCAGGTAGATGGGCTTACAATCCAACTGTTCCCGAACCTCAATTTAACCCAGAAAATGCAAGGCAAATGCTGCAAAAAGATGGATGGATAGCAGGTGAAAACGGCATTTTACATAAAAATGGCAAACCATTACGCTTTACCATCCTCACCAATCAGGGAAACCAGCAGCGGCTGATGACAGCGCAGATTATTCAGCAAAGACTTGCACAGGTGGGTATCGATGCACAGATAAGAGTGGTGGAATGGGCTGCTTTTTTAAAGGAATTTATCGACAAAGGCAACTTTGAGGTAGTACTGCTGGCCTGGAGTGTATCCCAAGACCCTGATATTTATGACATCTGGCATTCAAGCAAAACAAATCCTGGCGAGCTTAACTTTATCGGCTACGCTAATAAAGAGATTGATGAACTGCTGGAAGCAGGACGCAACACCTTTGATCTGGAAAAACGTAAAAAAGCTTACTTCAGGATACAGGAAATACTGGCTGAAGAACAACCATACACCTTTTTATACGTACCGGACGCCCTGCCGGCAGTATCCTCCCGCATCAGGGGAATAGAACCTGCGCCTGCCGGAATCGGTCATAACATCATCAAATGGTATGTACCCAAAATGGAGCAAAGGTATGAGTAAAAAGAAACAAAGTGTTTCCATCGTCCGCTCTTCAGCAGCAGAATACCTGACTTTTGTGGCAGCCAGCGGTCAAGGCGGTGTGGAGGCGGTGTATGCCGATGAAAATATCTGGCTGACGCAGAAAATGATGGCAACTCTCTACGATGTGCAGACCCACACCATCAACTATCATCTGAAAAAAGTCTTTTCAGACAGTGAGTTGCAGGAAAATTCAGTTATTCGAAATTTTCGAATAACTGCCGCTGATGGCAAAAACTACGATACCAAGCACTACAACCTGCAGGCCATTATTGCCGTAGGCTATAAGGTTAACTCCGAGCGGGCGGTGCAGTTTCGCAAGTGGGCAACCACGGTTGTCGAAGAGTTCACCATCAAGGCCTATGTGATGGATGACGAGCGCATCAAGCAGGGCGGCTCCATCCTCACTGATCAATATTTTGAAGAACAGCTTCAACGCATCCGCGAGATTCGGCTTTCGGAGCGCAAATTCTATCAGAAGATCACCGATATCTACGCCACGGCCATTGATTACGATGTGACGGCGCAAGCCACCAAACGCTTTTTTGCCACACTGCATTGGGCTATCCACGGACATACGGCGGCGGAAGTGGTGTACCAGCGCGCTGGTGCCGAGAAGCAAAACATGGGGCTGACGAGCTGGAAGGATGCGCCACACGGGAAAATCCAGAAATTCGATGTGGTGATCGCCAAGAACTATCTTTCCGAAGATGAGTTGGCGCAGTTATCGCGCTTGGTGAATGCCTATCTTGAAATAGCAGAAGATATGGCTAAACGCCGTATTCCCATGACCATGCAGGATTGGGAAACACGGCTCAACCGCTTTATTGAAGCGACGGATCGTGAAGTATTGCAGGATGCCGGCAAGGTGACAGCAGAAATTGCCAAAGCCCACGCCGAAACCGAATTCGAGAAATACCGCATCGTGCAGGACAGGTTGTTTCAGAGCGATTTTGATCGGCTGGTACTACAGCTGGAAAATGAAAAAACAGAGGACGAGGCATGAGCACCCTCATACAAAACCACATTACGGACCGCTTGTCGCTGCGCCCGCCGGAATCAGTCATAACATCATCAGATGGTATGTACCCAAAATGGAGCAAAGGTATTAGCAGAACTTTATTAAAGGCTTATTATACCTTTGCTTGATTGCTTTGTTGTTGAGCTTTTTCTCGGTGCTCTACCCTGCCAGTAGTTTGCTGCCCACATAATGGTTAGCAAATTGCAAGGCGATTCTGCCGCTGTTATCACCTTTCTGGCGGCACCACAAGATGGCTGCTTCCCTTGCTTCTTTATCCCATTTAACTGTGCCACCCTGTTTTTGCGCCAGTCGCTCCACCCATTGGCTGGCAACCTCCAGAAATTGATCCTGGCTGAATGGATGAAAGCCAACCCACAGTCCAAAGCGTCCAGAAAGTGATATTTTTTCTTCCACTGCTTCACCGTGGTGAATTTCGTTGTTCACCAGCATGGCTCCACGGTTGTCGCTTTCATATTCAGGCAACAGGTGCCGACGGTTTGAAGTAACATAAATAAGGACGTTATCCGGCGGGGCATATACAGAACCATCCAGGGCACTTTTCAGCATTTTGTAGCTTGATTCACCGGTTTCAAAGGAAACATCATCGGAAAAAAGCAAAAAGCGGTACGGCTGCCCTTTAATGGCATCAACCATGGCTGGCAAATGCACCAGATCATCTTTATCAACCTGGATAACCCGTAAGCCTTCTGTAGCATAGCGGTGCAAAAGCGCACGTACCAATGATGATTTTCCTGTGCCCCGTGTACCCCACAAAAGGCAGTTGTTGGCAGGAAAACCGGCAATAAACTGGCGGGTATTTTCTTCAACCACGCGTTTTTGCTGATCAATTCCCAGCAGGTCATCAAGGTGCATTGATTCAATTTCCGGCACCGGATCCAGGTAGCCACCACTACCGCGCCTGCGCCAGTTGGCAGCATGTACATCTGTCCAGTTTATCTCCGGGGCTGGTTTTGGCAACATCAACTCAACAGCCGTTAATACCCTGCGTAACTGCTCTGTAAGTTCTTTGTCCAATGTTATTGAAGGCATCTGACCACCTCTTTAAATCAAATAAGGGCGAGAAATTTCTCGCCCTGCTGTGAAAGTCAATATCTGGAGCTATGGGAGTCTGACCTTAACAGGCTTTCGAAAAACGTTATGAGGAAGGCTGGATACAAGGCGCACGGAACGCAGCGACGAGGCATAACAAATAGTTAGCCGAGGAAGCGAGTACCGCGCAACGAAGTAGACAGCCTCCGCAGTAGTTTTTAAAAGCTCTGTTAAAGGATTTCCAGCAGCTCAACCTCATAAATCAAATCTTCACCTGCCAATGGGTGGTTGGCATCAAAGGTTACGCTGTCATCGCTAACTTCAATGATCACCACCTCAAACTCTTCGTCTTCATCCTCAGCTCCCAGGACAACAAGGTCACCAACCACCGGCTCCATATCTTCAGGCAGGTCGCTTTTAGCAATCGCCAACACTGCCTCCGGATCGTATTCACCAAAAGCATCGGTAGCAGGGATTTTAACCGTTACTTTCTCGCCTGGCGAGATGCCAATCAATGCTTCCTCAACAGCCGGAAAAAAATCTTCATTGCCGATTGTAAGCTCAAAAGGCTCAACCTCGCAGCACTGCTCATCTTCACAGCAGGAGATACCTTCACGGGTAGACTCAAAAACTTCACCATCTTCCAATGTTCCTACAAAATGCACCTTAACCTTGTCACCTTTTTTCGCTTTACCCATTATCTGTTTTACCTTTCGTAAGCCGTAACAGCTTGTTGATAAGTCCATAAATTTTAAGGACTTTTATTGATATTTAACTGCCAGTTCCTGTAACCTGTCCATCTGCAAAACAGTGATTTTCCTGCCTTCAATTTCAATAATCCCCTCTTCTCTCAGTTTACGGAAGGTGCGGGAGATGGTTTCACCGGCTGTTCCCAGCTGCGAGGCAAGCTCACCTTTTTTGATGCCCAGCTCAAGGTAGGTGATGCCGTCATATCTAGTGGATTTTTCATCTGCAAGCGTGACAAGAAATGAAGCCAGACGCGAGGTTACATCTGCAAAAGTCAATTCTTCAATCTGACGGGCAAAGCGTCTTAATGAAAGTGAAAGCGAAACCACCAGGTTAATGGTGAATTGGGGATTGGCGGACATAAGTTCCATAAATCCCTTACGCGGGATAAACAGTGCCTCGCCTGCCTCCAGCGCGCGGGCTTCAGCCGGATAGCTACCATCACCGAAAAAAGCTGCCTCGGCAAAGGTTTCTCCTGCGTGAACAAAATGTAAAACCTTTTCGCGACCATCAGCTGATACACGGCACAGTTTCAGGTAACCATCAAGCAGCAGATAAAAGCCTTCCGCCTTTTCCCCTTCACTGAACAAAACCTCACCTTTTAAAAAACTGCGACGGGTAAGAATAGCAGCCAACTCTTCAAGATCAGACTTTTCAAGACCCGAAAAAAGCAGGGTTTTTTTCAGATGTTCCACAAGTTTCATTTTATCAATCCTGTACAAACTTTAAAGTCTATTTCAGAAAAATAGACACCTTCTCAGCCACCTGCTCCGCAGTCAATCCAAACTTTTCTGCCAATACTTCGGCAGGTGCCGAAGCTCCAAAATGTTCAAGACCAATAAATAGCCCCTCTTCACCCAAAAGACGGGCAAAAGATTCTCCACGACCAGCTTCCATTGCTACCCTTTTCACCCCGCAAGGCAGTAAGGATGCGCGGTATTCCTTAGGCTGCGCCATAAAGGTGGTAACATCAGGTACAGATATGATTCTTGCCTGCACACCTTTTTCTGCCAGCAGATCAGCGGCAGCCAGTGCCAAAGACACTTCCGATCCGGAAGCCATCAACACCACAGCAGGGTTGTTTGCATCACGCAACAGATAGCCACCACGCAGCGGTAACTGGTTGTCAAAATCAGCAATACGCGGAAGAACCGGCAGTTTCTGGCGGGTTAGTATCAATGCTGTGGGACCATTTTGGTATTTGATGGCAGCATACCAGGCAAGTGCAGTTTCCAGCGCATCGGCTGGTCTGATTACCTGCAAGCCAGGAATAAGCCGTAAGGAAGCGGTCTGTTCAATCGGCTGGTGAGTCGGTCCATCTTCACCAACAGCGTAGGAATCATGGGTAAAGATGTAGATTACCTGTTGCTTCATCAATGCAGACAGGCGGATTGCTCCACGGCAATAGTCGGAAAAAACCAGGAAAGTTGCGCAGTAAGGAGTAAAGCAACCGTAAAGAGAGATGCCATTACAGATCGCTGCCATGGCATGTTCACGGATGCCGAAATGCAGGTTACGACCATCAAAAACACCTGGTTTGATGGATGCCGCACCTTTGATGTCACTATTATTGGAGGGGGACAGATCAGCAGAGCCACCAACCAGATTTGGCAACAGCTCTGCTGCTTTTTGCAATACTGCACCGGATAGGGCACGTGTTGCACCATCTTTACCGGCAATGGATGCAATAAGTTCTTCAGCCAGGTTCTGCGGAACTTCCTTTTGCCAGTATTTATCCCAAAGCAGAGCTTTTTCCGGATTGGTTTGGTACCATTTTGTAAAGCCTGCCTGCCATGCCTTGTATTCTTCCTGCAAAAAATCGACCCGTTTCTTACACAGTTCTGACAGATCAGCAGGAACCGTAAAAGCTGGCTCATTCCAGCCAAGGTTAACCCTGGTAGCTTCAAGCTCATCGCCACCAAGTGGTGAGCCGTGGGAGCTGGCAGAACCTTGCTTGCCTGGCGAACCATAGGCGATATCAGTGGCAGCGATAATCAGGGAAGGTTTACCGGTTTCTGCAACTGCCTTTTGCAGTGCGTCACTTACCTGCTGATGATCCTGACCATCCACTTTTTGCAGGTGCCATCCGGCTGCCTCAAAACGTCTGGCAACATCTTCAGACCAGGCAATGCCTGTATCACCTTCAATGGTGATGCTGTTGCTGTCATACAGGTAAATCAGGTTACCAAGTCCCAAATGCCCTGCCAAAGCTGCCGCTTCATAGCTTATCCCTTCCTGAAGATCACCATCGCCTACCAAAGCGAAAACCTTATGGGTAATCGGTGCAAAATCAGGGGTGTTAAACTGTGCTGCTGCCATTTTTGCTGCCAAAGCCATCCCTACCCCATTGGCAACACCCTGACCCAATGGTCCGGTGGTTACTTCCACACCACAAGTATGCCCGTATTCCGGATGTCCCGGGGTTTTACTATCCCACTGGCGGAAGTTTTTCAGCTCTTCCATCGGCAGATCAAACCCGAACAGGTGCAGCAAAGAGTAAAGCAGCATTGAGCCATGACCAGCTGAAAGCACAAACCGATCACGGTTCACCCATTTGGTATCTGCCGGATTAAAGTTTAAAAAGCCACTCCAAAGGGCAACTGCCATATCAGCAGCCCCCATCGGCAAACCTGGATGGCCGGAGTTTGCTTTTTCAATTGCTTCAGCAGAAAGTACACGCACAGCATTGGCACAACGTAAAGCTTGTTGATCAGTAAAAAACGTGGACATAGTTAAGAATCCTTTCATTTACGATTAAACAGACAGCCATTCCGCATCAAACAAAGTGAAATTAAGTCTCGGAACCCTAAAAATGGCTAAAACCTGGTTTATGCGGTTCAAATATTGACCCATCAGGTAAAAATGCCTGTACCAGACCTGAATTTGTGAGCTTACCAACAACTGTCAGCAAAACACCAGCCTTTTTTCCTGTCTGCATAATTACATCACGATGCTTTGGTGCAGCAGTAAAACAAAGCTCATAATCCTCACCACCGCAAGCAGCCATCTGCCACGGGTAAGCTTGCTGCTGATCGGCAAATGTACAAAAATGGCTTGAAAGCGGTATGCTATTTAGGTGTATTTCTGCACCTGTGGCAGATTGTTCACAGATATGTCCAAGGTCTGCCAGCAAGCCATCACTTATATCAATCATGCTGGAGATAATATTTTCACCAGTTTCAGCAGAGGTCGCCTCAGCCAGCATTAAAGCCAGTTGGCAGCGTGGTTGCGGATCAAGGTGACGTGACAGCAGAAATTGATCACCAGCCCGTATACCATTTTCCAGCAAATACAGACCGGCTGCAGAATCACCAAGGGTACCGGATACCCAGATTTCATCACCAACCTGTGCAGTATTGCGTTTTAAGATACGTTCTGGTTGCTGCATACCCAGTATGGTGATTGAAATCATCAATCCATTTTGCGAGCTGCAAGTATCACCGCCAGCCAAAATGCAGCTATGCTGTTCAGCTTGTTCAGCAATGCCGTTTAGCAGTTCATCAACAAAAGCAGTTGATAATTTTGGCGGAATCGCCAGTGAGAGAAAAAAATAGCGTGGCTTTGCACCCATGGCAGCAATATCGGAAAGGTTTACGCTAAGAGCTTTACGCCCAAGTAAATGCGGACTGGTGTAATCAAGTCTGAAATGCACATCTTCAAGCAGCAAATCCGTTGAAACCAGCAATTGCTCCCCTGCTTTGGGGGAAATAATCGCTGCATCATCACCAATCCCCAGCTCGGGCAGAGCAGGTTGTTTGAATTTTTTACTGATCCGGCGGATCAGATCAAACTCGCCAGGCTTACTCATTTAAATCCCTTAAACGGTTGTTTTTACTCTCCCAAGTAGGTGTAGCCCAGCAACGTCCTGTCCAGCAGCTCAACAAAATGACTACTTTCTTCTATGGAAATCTTGCGGCGTGCCACATCTTTTTCCAAATGATCACGCACACGTTTCAGGATTTCTGGTCCTTTGTACTGAACATATTTCAAGGTTTCCCAGGTCACATCGCCATTGATTACTGTATCAATCATATAGCCTGTTTTTTTGTTAAAAGTGATATGAACAGCGTTGGTATCACCAAAAAGATTATGCAAATCACCAAGAATTTCCTGATAAGCACCGATCAGGAAAAACCCGATAAAGTAGTTTTCATCTTTTTTTGTTTTATGCAAGGGCAGATATTTTGTACGGCCACTTTCACCAACAAAACTGGTGATTTCACCATCAGAATCACAGGTAATATCAGCAACCGATGCCATTACATCCGGCTTTTGGTTTAACCGCTGAATCGGCATAATCGGAAAAAGCTGATCAATTGCCCAGGAATCAGGAATGGATTGAAACAGGGAAAAGTTGGCAAAGTAGGTCTGACGCAGATGTAGTTGGAAATTCTGCATTTCTTCAGGTATGGGCTTAAGCTTTTCAACTATACTATTGATTTTACGGATGATTTTTGTGTAATACCATTCTGCAATTGAACGCTCTTTAAGAGACATATAGCCAAGGTTGAAAAGGCTTACCGCTTCATTGATCAGCTGCAATGTGTCGTGGTAATCCTCCCGCAAAGAATAGCGGTCAAGGCTTTTGTAAATATCTTGCAATTTGCGGACAGTTGGGGCTATTTTCTCGGAATTTTCGAGTATCTCCTCAAAATCCGGCATTAGTTTTTGTGTGTCTGTGTTCAGCACATTTGTAACCATTACCGAATAATGCGCCACTGTTGCACGACCTGATTCTGAAATGATATTAGGGCACTCCACCCCTGCCTCGTCACAAATATTTTTGATCTGGTAGATGGCATCATTGGCATACTCTTCCATTGTGTAGTTTACACTGGAAAATGAGCTGGATTTGGAGCCATCGTAATCAACCCCCAGACCTCCGCCCAGATCAATGTAGCGCACATCCACACCCAGTTTACGCATTTCAGCATAAATACGGGCAGCTTCAATAAGGGCAGTTTTAATCTTGTCTATTTTGGTAACCTGACTGCCGATATGTGAATGCAGCAGATGAACACAATCCAGCATTTCTGCTTCTTCAAGAAGCTTGATGGCTGCCATGATTTCAGACATACGTAGCCCGAACTTGGCATCTTCACCGCCGGAAGTTGCCCATTTGCCAGTACCACGGGACGACAGTTTTACCCTGATACCCAGTAAAGGCCGAATGCCGGTTTTTTGTGCAAGCTCGATGATTTTTTCCAGCTCAAACAGTTTTTCCACCACAATGGTAATCTGGTAACCAACTTTGGTAGCGTACAGAACTGTCTCTATATATTCGGAATCTTTGTAACCATTGCAGATTATCGGCAGATTGTTACCGGTGGAGATAGCAATTCCGGCAACCAGCTCGGGCTTTGAGCCAACTTCAAGACCAATATTATAGCGTTTGCCAAAGTTTGCTATTGCCTCCACAACCTGACGTTGCTGATTTACTTTGATAGGATAGAAAAGCTGATAACCTGCCGGATACTGATTTTCAGTAATGGCATTACGAAAAACCCGATTTATGGATGCAATCCTGCCGTGCAGAACATCCATAAAACGAAGCAAAATCGGCGGTTTAATCTTCCTTTTAATCAGGTCATCAACCAGTACCCGCAGATCAATGGAGTTTTTGGAGTTGGATGAAGGGTGTACGCAGATATTTCCCTTTTTATTGATGGAAAAAAGATCAGCACCCCAGTTGGTAATATTATAAACTTTGGCAGATTCTGCTATAGACCAACGCTCCATAATCTGCACCCTCCTTGATTTTATCGACAACAAAGGGGGAAGCGTGGCTACTGCACTATTCCCCCTTTATTTTAAAGCCAGAAGTTTTACTCCGGTCTGTTTTTAATCTACAACTTCTTCCAGAGTCTGACCAAGTGCTGCTTTGCGGGAAAGCTTGATTTTGCCATTTTTATCAATACCAATACACTTTACCAGCACCTGGTCACCTTCTGAAAGAATGTCACTGACATTTTTAACTCTGGTTTCATCAAGTTCTGAAATATGCACAAGACCATCAGTATTGGGCAAAATCTCGACAAAGGCACCAAACTCCATAATCTTTTTTACAGTTCCCATGTAAAGCTTGCCTTCTTCAGCTTCATCGGTCAGCCCGCGAATCATCTGTATAGCAGCATCACAAGCTGCTTTGTCGGCACTGGCAATATTGATTTTACCGGTATCTTCAATATCAATGCTGACACCAGTGGTCTCAGTAATACTGCGGATGGTTTTACCACCAGAACCGATTACGTCACGGATACGGTCAGGCTTGATAAAGATGGTGGTAATGCGTGGTGCAAACGCCGAGAGATCAGCACGGGGAGTGGACAGGCATTCTGCCATTTTACTGAGCAGATGCAACCTGCCTGTTTTTGCCTGTTTTAATGCCTGCTGCATAATATCTTTGCTGACTCCGGCAATCTTTATATCCATCTGCAAAGCTGTAACTCCATCGGCAGAGCCTGCCACTTTGAAGTCCATATCACCAAGGTGATCTTCATCACCAAGAATGTCAGTTAAAATAGCGACCTTATCACCTTCCTTGATCAGCCCCATGGCAATACCGGCAACCGGTGCTTTAATCGGCACACCTGCATCCATAAGTGACAAACAGCCACCACAGACCGTAGCCATTGATGAAGAACCGTTACTTTCCAGAGTTTCAGCAACAATCCGGATGGTGTAAGGGAAAGCATCATGATCCGGCAGAATTGCCGAAATGGCTCTTTCTGCAAGCATACCATGACCGATTTCACGACGGCCCGGGGCAAGGCGGAAACTGGTTTCACCAACTGAGAACGGTGGAAAGTTGTAATGCAGCATAAACTGCTTGCGGTATTCGCCATAAAGTGAATCCATCCGCTGCTCATCCTGGGATGTGCCAAGGGTTGCTGCTGCCAGCACCTGGGTCTCACCACGGGTAAAAAGTGCCGAGCCGTGGGTACGTGGCAAAAGACCGGCTTCCATGGCTAAAGGTCGTACAGTAACCGTATCGCGACCATCAATACGGATACCGGTTTCAATAACGTCATTACGCATCCGGTTGTATTCGATTTCACCAATGAAGTCTTTAATCTCTTTTGCAGCATCAGGATAATCATCTGCAAGTTCAGTCAGTATGTCTGTTTTTATTTGTGCAATAGCTGCGTAACGCTCTTGCTTGCTTCTTATTTTAAAGGCCTGGGCAACCCTTTCTGAAGCCAGCTCGGCTACTTTTGCCTTAAGCTCTTCATTAACAGTAGGCGGCTCAACTTCACGCTTACTGACAGCAACTTTCTCTGCTAAAAGCTCCTGGGCAGTCAGAATCCCCTGTATCTGATCCTTGGCAAAGAAAATCGCCTCCAGCATATCTTCTTCTGATACAAAGTCAGCTTCACCTTCCACCATAAAAATTGCATCACGACCAGCGGCAACCACAATCTCCATATCACTGCTTTTCATCTGTTCAGCAGTGGGGTTGGCAACAAACTGCCCATCAACACGTCCAACCCGTACTCCGGCTATCGGACCGTTAAATGGGATATCAGAAACCATTAGTGCCGCAGATGCACCAATCATGGATAAAATGGCTGGATCATGATCTTCTTCGGCAGACAGTACCGTTGCCATTACCTGGGTATCACAAAGGTAACCTTCCGGAAAAAGAGGACGAATCGGTCTGTCAATAAGGCGGCTGGTTAAGGTTTCATCCTCAGAAGGGCGACCTTCGCGTTTGAAGAAACTGCCCGGAATCTTACCGCCAGCATAAGCTTTTTCAGTGTAGTTGACTGTTAAAGGGAAAAAGTCCTGCCCAGGTTTTGCTTCCTTGGTGCCAACCACAGTAACCAATACCATGGTATCACCGGATTGAACCACAACAGCACCGCTGGCCTGTTTGGCCATTTTACCGGTGGAAATACGGATGTTCATATTTCCGACATCAGCCGCAACAAACTGTTCATTAAAGGTCATTATAATTTCTCCTGTTCTTTTGATGCGCTGGGGCCGTCGACAGGAACACCGGTATTTTCAGGTATCCCTGTCCACGCCCCCAACATATTCTGTTTAACTCAAATAAAAGAAAGGGCTTTATAAAAAAGCCCTTCCGGAAATAAAGGCAGGTGTCATCAGCTTGTCATGCAAGTTACTGACAACACACCTTTTATCAACTATCTACGGATACCAAGACGCTCAATCAGGGTTCTGTAACGACTGACATCTTTTGCCTTCAGGTAGTCCAGCAAGCGACGACGTTGACCAACCAGCTTGAGCAGACCACGCCTGCTGTGGTGATCTTTTTTGTGGGTTTTAAAGTGGTCAGTCAGATAAATGATACGCTCTGTCAGTATTGCCACCTGGACTTCAGGTGAACCGGTATCACCTTCATGGGTTTTAAAATTGTTGATGATTTCTCTCTTCTTCTCGGTTGCCAGCACCGTCTGTACCTCCATAGGGGATTTGAAATAGTTTCCATCCGGAAACTTTGTTCAATGATTAAAGAAAAACATTATTATCACGTTCTTGTCAGAGTGTAAAGATTATGTGATGTTCTGATTAAATACCCGCTTTAAAACCAAAGCATTGTCCTGATTAAAGCCGGTTACTGCCAGTAGCCTGCCCATAAAGGTCAGTCTGGATGGTTTCTTATGGTCAGCAAACACGGGTAAGCGACCGTTTGAAACCATTGCAGACTGTTGATCATCCAGCACAATTTCAGGTAAATGCCCCAGAGCTTTGCTTGTATCAAGAAAAATTTCTGTAGCTTGCCCTGCCCCAGCTGTTGCTTCCAGATTTTCCAGCGTAATTGCATCCTGTAATAAAAAAGAACCGCTTCTTGTTCTTTTCAGGCTGGTGAGACAAGCACCACATCCTGCTGCTTTACCAAGATCATCTGCAAGGGAGCGGATATAAGTGCCACGGGAACAGCTTATCTGCACAGTTGCTATCTGTTGCTGCAAATCAAGCAGCTCAAAACTGAAGATGGTTACTTCCCGAGATTTACGTTCTACAGCAACCCCTTTACGTGCAAGTTTATACAGAGGTTGTCCGCCTTGTTTTATCGCCGAAAACATTGGCGGAATCTGGCTGATTGTACCTGTCAGGGTCTTCATCTGAGCAAGCAGATAACTACGGTTAAGACTTACATCTGCTGTTTTACTTAACACTGTACCGGTGATATCCAGCGTATCTGTAACAGTGCCGAACAGAATTTCAGCAGTATACTCCTTGATACCCTCATCAAGAAAAGGGATAGCTTTGGTAGCCTCTCCCACTGCTATTGGCAGCACTCCGGTTGCAAACGGATCAAGCGTACCGGTGTGACCGACCCGCTTGACACCAAGTATCCGCCTTACACGGTTTACAACACCATGGGAGCTGATACCAGCAGGTTTATCAATGATTAAAAAGCCCTGTGCCACTTAATGAATTTCTTTCGCTTTTTCAATATACAACGCAGAAACACTGTTTAGGTAAATGCCTGAATTGCACCATAAACTATCTGCTTAACCTGGTTCAGATCACCTTCTACAACACCACCAGCTGCATTATGATGCCCGCCGCCGCCAAATTTCTGTGCTATATCAGCCACATTTACGGCACCCTTTGATCTGAAGCCGATTTTAAAACGCTTGTCATCCAGTTGACGGAAAAGAATTGCCACCTCTACACCACTTACCGAGCGGGGGTAGTTGACAAACCCGTCGGTCAGCTCTGCACCTGCTCCTGTTTTTTCATACATATCAGTGGTAACGGTGATGGATGCAGCCCGACCATCAGCTACAAACTCCAGGGTGGAAAGTGCGCAGGAAAGCAGCTCAAGTTGTTTACGCGGCTGGCTTTCGTAAAGCTTTTCAGACACATCCCAGGCAGAAAACCCGCCAGCCTCCAATAATCTGCCTGCAACTTCAAAAGCTTCACGATCAGCATTTGAATACCGAAAAGAGCCTGTATCAGTAGTAATACCCACATAAAGGCAAATGGCAGTGGCATAGTCAGGCGTAAAACCGTAAGCATCAGCTACTTTCCAGACTAAAACTGCTGTTGCAGCCGCTTTTTCATCAATCAGGTTAATAGCACCAAAGTTCTCACAAGTCAGGTGATGATCAATATTTATTACGCTGCCTATCTGACTGAAATCACAGAACTCTTTGCCAGCACGGCGCAGTTCGCCAACGTCAAGAACAAAAGCCAAATCAAAATTACGATCAGGAATATTGGCTGCAACCTGATCTGCACCTGGTAAAAAGCGATAAAGTTCTGGCACAGGATCTGCCAGATGCACCAGCACATCTTTACCAACAGCCCTTAAGAAAGCTGCCAGACCAAGGCTTGATCCCACTGCGTCACCGTCTGGTCCCTCATGGCTGACTATCAGCACTGAGCTGCTTTTGCGGATAGCATCAACAATTTTACTGATTGTTCCCGTCATCGGCAATTGCCACCTCCTTAAGCAGTTGATCAATCCGCTGTCCGTATTCCTGCGAGTGGTCATACCTGAACATAATATCCGGTGTATAGCGCATCTTCAGTACTTTCCCCAACTCACGGCGGATATGTCCGGCAGCACTGTTAAGACCATCTTCACTGTTTTTCTTTGATGCTTCATCTCCGATTACTGTAAAAAACACCCGTGCCAGATGCAGGTCATCGGTAACTTCCACTTCGGTGATGGTTACAAACCCAATCCGTGGATCATTTAACCCCCGCGAAAGGATGGTGGAGATGGTGGTGTGAATGGTCTCAGCGACCTTATCAGAACGTTTATATTGCATAGCTGTTACCCTGCTGTTGTCAAAGACTGCTAAAGCTTGGCAGCCACTTTTTCCATTTCAAAGGCTTCAATCTGGTCGTTTAACTTGATGTCATTATAGTTTTCAATGCCCATACCGCATTCATAACCAGAAGAAACTTCCTTTACGTCATCTTTAAAGCGGCGCAGGGAATCAAGCTTGCCTTCATAAATAACCACATTATCCCGCAGCAAACGAACCTGGGCATTACGGACAAACTTGCCATCTTGCACATAACAACCGGCAACAACACCAACTTTGGGTACAGAAAACAGTTCTCTTACTTCGGCTCTGCCAAGATACTTTTCTTTAAACACTGGCGCAAGCAGACCTTCCATAGCCTTGCGTACATCATCGACAGCATCATAAATAACATTGTAAAGACGGATATCCACACCCTCTTTTTCTGCCAATGACTGTGCCTTAACTTCAGGACGGATGCTGAAGCCGATAATAATTGCATTGGATGCTGAAGCCAGGTTTACGTCACTTTCAGTGATTGCACCAACGGCAGTATGAATAACATTAAGACGGACAGCTTCTGTTGATTGCTTGCGCAGGGATTCGGAAAGAGCTTCAGCAGAACCCTGTACATCGGCTTTGATAATAACGTTGAGATCCTTGACCTCACCACTCTGAATCTGTTTGTAAAGCTCGTCCAGGGACATCTTGGAATGTTTTGCCAGCTCAAGCTCGCGCTGCTTGATCTGACGCAAGGTGGCAATTTCTTTGGCTTGTTTTTCATCCTTTAATGCCACAAAGATATCACCAGCATCAGGCACGCCGGAAAGCCCGATTACCTCCACTGGCATGGAAGGACCTGCCTCTGGCACCCTTTCGCCTCGGTCATTTTGCATTGCACGCACACGTCCTGAATGCACACCCACTACACAGTAATCACCAACCCGCAAGGTGCCTTCCTGCACCAGTATCGTTGCTACAGGACCACGACCTTTATCCAGTTTGCCTTCAACAATAGTACCTTTTGCTTCTTTATCAGGATTGGCCTGCAAATCCATCACATCTGCCTGTAAAAGAACCATTTCCAGCAGTTCTTCAAGGTTTAACCCCTGTTTGGCTGACACTTCAACCATAGTGGTATCACCACCCCATTCCTCGGCAACCAGACCATGTTCAGTCAATTCCTGACGCACTCGCTCTGGCTTGGCAGTTGGTTTATCAATTTTGTTGATTGCTACCAAAATCGGTACACCAGCAGCCTTGGCATGGTTTATCGCTTCTTTTGTCTGCGGCATGACACCATCATCAGCAGCCACCACAAGGATAACAATATCAGTTACTTTTGCACCCCTTGCACGCATGGCAGTAAAGGCTTCGTGGCCAGGTGTGTCAAGAAAGGTGATTTTTCTACCGCGCAGCTCAACATCGTAGGCACCTATATGCTGGGTTATACCGCCAGCCTCACCACTGATTACATTGGCCTTGCGGATGGCATCAAGTAATGATGTCTTTCCGTGGTCAACGTGACCCATGATAGTAACCACAGGCGGACGTTTTTGTAATGATTCTGGGCTATCAGGAGATGATTCCAAAATAACATCAAGATCCACAGCAACGTTTTCCACTTCGTACCCGTAATCAGCAGCAAGAATAACTGCCGCATCATAGTCAAGAACATGATTTATGGTTACCATAGAACCCATTTTCATCATGGCTTTAATCAGGTCTGTAGCTTTAATCCCGATCCGCTTGGCAAGTTCACCAATGGTAATTGTTTCTGAAATTCTGATAATTCTTTTTATGGCCTTGGGTACAGTAAGCTCTGTTTTACCCTGCTCAACCCGTTCTTTCTGACCTTTACGCCGCGACCTGTGCACCGGATCAAACAGCCTTTCTTCCCTGTCCATAATATTGGTTTTTTTGTGCTGATCCCGTCCTTTGCCCTTGCCCCTTGATGCCTTTACAGTGTCTCCTGTGTCTTTAGGTGGCACATTTTTACGGCCATGGGGTGCAGACTTACGTCTTTCCTCGGCTACAGCAGGTACTACAGAGATAGCAGGCTGACCCACCACGACAGAATCCCTTGCTTCGACCTTACGCACAGGAGCTGCTGATTCTGGACGCTGGTTACGTTGCTGATCTGCACCCTGGTTACGACCGGTGCGCTCCTTGGAAAACCTGGCTGGCTGCTCACGTCTTGCCGGTCTTGGCTCTGCAGGAATAGGTATTTCCACTCTGCCCAGAATTCTTGCCTGGTTTGCACTTGCCCGCTCAGGTTGTGCCGGCTGCACCACTTTTTCGGTTTTCTCCGGCCTTGCAGCAACATGTTCAGTGGCAGGTTTTTCTGCAACAGTCTGCGTATCTCTGACAGTATCCAAAGCCACAGGTTCGGCAGTTTTTTCTGGCTGTACTTTGGCTGCTATGGCTGGTTTCACAATTTTTACCGTGGTTTTATCAGCAGTTTTTTCTGGCGGACTGGCAGCCAAAGTTGCTGTTGATTGCTCTGGCGCAGGCTTAGCCGGCAAAGGTGCAACCACGGGTTCAGTTTTTTCTGGCTCAACCGGAGCAGTTCTGCGGCGGCGCACAACCGTACTGGATACACGCACACCTTCAGGACCTGCATCATCCTCGATTCTGTCGGCACTCAAGCGTTCCACAGCCTCATCATCAATTGTGGAGGCACCTGATTTGACGTCATAACCCAGTTCCCTTAGTCTGGACAGCAACTCTTTTGTTTCAATGCCCAGCTTTTCAGCCAAATTACTTACCCGGGTCTTGCTCATCGACTACTCTCCTCTTCCAGGTAGCTCCTGTAACGTTCTAATTCATTTTTTATTGAACAGGCAAATTCTGCTGACATTATTGCCACAGCAGCCCGTTCAGCATGTTTACCTGTCAACTGCCCCAACAGGTCTTTGTCAAAAACACTAAATACCGGCAAACCTGATCTTTGCGCTGCTGCAGTCAGCTTTTTAGCACTGGCTTGTGAAGCATCACAGGCCAAAAGCAGTAGTTTTGGTGGTTTAGTGGAGCGTAAAGCACTTTCCAGAGATTCCCCACCAGACATCAGCTTTCCTGCCTTGTTTGCCAGTGACAGATAGCCTGCCACCCTTTTTTGCATCAAAACTTCAACAAGCGTTGCCAAATCATTATAATTGACAGTGATTGCGGAAGTCTTGAATGCACGGCTAAATTGCCGTTTTTTACCTGCTTCAAGCAAACAACTGCGGGAAATACAGGTGTAGGCACCATGCCCGGGCAGCTTTTGCTCAAGGTCAGGCACCAGCTCTGCATCAGGTGCAAGCACAAAACGCAGCAAACTTTTTTTATGCTTTGTGCTCCTACATGCAATACAACTGCGCTGAGGTTCTGACCTTTTAATATTACTCATTATGCTATGCCTCGGCAAAGTCCTCGTTTGACGGCATATTTTCAGGAGCTTCAACCAATTCCTGTTGCTCCGGCATGTCCCCATCCTCTGTTATAACTTCATTATGTGTACCATCAAATGAAGCGAAATCATCAAGCTCTGCACTGTCAGTTTTACCTTCAGCCTTGATATCTATGCGACAACCTGTCAACTTGGCAGCAAGACTTACGTTTTGCCCCCTTTTACCAATGGCAAGTGACAACTGATCATCTGGCACAATAACTTCCAGGGCACGCTGCTCTTCATCCAGAAACACCTTTACCACTTGTGCGGGAGCCAGCGCATTGCATACAAAGCGGACAATATCGGCAGACCAGGGTATTATATCTATTTTCTCACCGCGCAGTTCAGAAACAACATTTTGCACACGTGATCCACGCATTCCGACACAGGCACCCACAGGATCAATATCTCTGTCATGTGATGTAACAGCTATTTTAGCCCTGATTCCCGGGTCACGGACAACATTGATTATCTCAACAAGACCTTCACTGATTTCAGGCACTTCAGCTTCAAAAAGCTTGGCAAGCATTTGCGGATGAATGCGGGATAGCATTATCTGCGGACCTTTGGGGGTCATCAGTATATCTGTTATTATGGCACGTACCCGATCCCCCGGGCGCAGTACTTCACGGGGCATCTGTGCCTTGGCAGGAAGGACAGCATCAGCGCGTCCAAGGTCTATCAAAAGATCACCACGTTCAAAGCGTCTTACCTGACCTGTTACAACATCCCATAATCTATCTTTATATTCATTAAAAACTGTTTCACGCTCGGCTTCACGCACTTTCTGGATAATAACCTGCTTGGCACTTTGTGCAGCAATCCGACCAAAATCACCGGAGTCTATCTTTTCACCAAGCTCATCACCTATTTGGCACTCGGGATCAAGCTCTTGTGCTTCTTCAAGCGTAACTTCTTTGTATGAATCCTGAACATCTTCCACAACGGTAAAGTATTCAAACAGCTCTACTTCACCTGTATCATGATTATAATGGGCTTCAAGTGTACGGGTATTACGGTATTTTCTGTTTGCGGCAGAAAGAACCGCCTGCTCCATCGCCTCGATTACTACTTCGTAATCAATGCCCTTTTCCTTGACAACCTGTTCTATAGCTTGCTTGAGATTAACGTTAGTATCCACGGTAACTATCTCCTTGTTACTCTAAAACCAAATATTTAATATGCAAATCAGAATTCAAATTCAAGGTGGGCTTTTTCGATTTCAGTTAAAGGCAGGTGTGCCAAAGGGCCTTCCTTCAGGCGGATTGTAACTACATCACTGCAAATATCTTCTAAAACACCGAGAAAAGTTTTACGTGGACTGCCTTTTTCATCTTTTATCAGTATTTTGGTTTTAACAACTGCCAAATGACCTTTGTAACGGATAAAATCTTGTTCGTTTTTCAGTGGACGATTAAGTCCTGGCGAAGAAACTTCAAGGGTGTAACGCCCCGGAATAATATCTTCCACATCCAGAAGCAGTGAAAGCTCACGACTAAGTTCAGCACAGTCATCAAGTGTTACTCCGCCAGGCTTATCTATAAATAAGCGCAATACAAAGCTGCGACCGTTTTTTTTAAATTCAATATCAACCAGTTCAAGCTGCAAAGCATCCAGCACCGGCAGTGCCAATGTCGAAACCTGTTCAGTTATTTCACTCCCAGCCATCTACTCCCCCACCACAATAAAAAAGTGGGCTTTTGTGAGCCCACTTTGCAGACAACAGACAAAATGTAAAGCAATCAATAGCATGGCAGCATACAGCTTGCAACTGTTTTTTAAAATTACACTTAACTACCCGCTGTGGGTTTTGATTGAAAATCAATCTTTATCAGGAATAGCTTTGGCTCCGCCACCAATTCTGTTGGCAATATCTGTTGCCGCCTCCTGGCTCATATTACGACCAATCCGCACCCTGTACCATGTGCCGCGATCATCAAGTTTTGTCTCCATTACTGAAGCTGTATAGCCTTTTGCAGCAAGCCGTGTTTTTAACGCCTCTGCATCACTTAAGGCAGGAAAAGCAGCTACTTGCACTACCCATGCAGTACTTTTGGGCGGCTGAACAACAGGCGTAGAAGATGTCAGTGGCTGGCTTTGCTCAGACTGGGGAGCAGGTCTTTCAGCAGTTTTAGGAGCTGATGTATCAGTAATCACTGGCACAACCTCATCAGTCTGACGGGGTTTTTCGTTAATTCCGCTACCCAGTACTATGTTTTTTTGCCCACTTGAAAGGTTATCGTAAAAAGAAAGTCTGGTTGATTCTGGTTTACTTTCCTGTTCCTGTTTTGGTTGCATCAAGGAGGGTTCACTGGAGGAACTGTCGGATACTGATTCTGAAGGCGTGGCAGATGTAACCACCGGTTTATCTGCCGTAATTACAGGCATTACAGGTGGCAGACTGCTGGCAGCACTTCCAGTTTCAGAAGCTGGGTAATTTTCAAGGCTGCTTTGCTCCATTGCATCCCTGAAAGCACGCTTTGTTGCCTGTTGCGAAAAATACCAGCCAGTACCAAAACCGGTACCAAACATAACCGAGCCTGTTATCAGTAATATCATTACTGTAAAAAGCTTGCTGCCTGCTGATGACGAACGCTGTTTGCCTGTGGATGGTGCAGCAGTTGAAGACCTGCGTGGTGAACTGTAATCAATACGCATGCAAGCCCCCTACATCCTATCCGGTGCTGTAACACCCAGTACTTTTAATACGTTACGAAGAACAAGCCTGACTGCCTGCAACAAATACAGCCTTGCTCCTGTTGTGCTGCGGTCATCTGTAACAACCTTGGTTTTGTTATAAAAACCATGAAAGCATCCAGCCAGTTCAGTAAGGTAGTAAACCAGACGGTGCGGCTCAAAATCTCTGGCAGCCTCATCCACCACATCTGGCAATGAGTCCATTATTTTTATCAGTTTCAGTTCTTCGCCAGTTGATAAAAGTGCCAAAATGGAAGCGTCCGGGCTATTTGGTGGAAAACATTTGTTCTCTGCTGCGTTTTCAAAAATACTGCAAATACGGGCATGAGCGTACTGGATGTAGTATACCGGATTTTCAAGTGATTGCTGTTTGGCAAGATCAATATCAAAGACCAGTTGCGAATCAGGTTTGCGCATCACAAAAAAGAAGCGCACAGCATCACGTCCAACCTCATCTATCAAATCCCGCAAAGTTACATAACTGCCGGCACGTTTTGAAATCTTTACTTCCTGACCACTGCGCAGCACTGTAACCATCTGATGCAACACGTATTCTGGCCAGCCTTCAGGAATACCGGTATTTAATGCCTGCAAACCTGCCCTCACTCTGGTGATGGTGCTATGGTGGTCAGCACCCTGCTCATTAACCACCCGCACAAAACCACGCTGCCATTTGTCCAGATGATATGCCACATCCGGCACAAAGTACGTATAGGCACCGTCTGTTTTACGCATTACACGGTCTTTATCATCGCCAAAGCTGGTGGTACGCAACCAAAGGGCACCTTCCTGCTCATAGGTATGTCCATTTTTGATCAATGTTTCAACTACAGCATCAACCTTGCCGTCTGTGTAAAGGCTGGATTCCAGAAAATAGTTATCAAAACTGACATCAAAAGCTTTCAGATCTTCGTCCTGCTCCCTGCGCAGCCAGGCCACAGCAAAGGCACGTATATCACCCAGATTATCAGGGTCTGCTGATGAAGTGGTTTTGCGGTCATCTGAAACAACTGTTTCACCTGCAAGATACGCCTTTGCAAGGTCTTTAATATATTCACCCTGATAGCCATCGGCTGGCCAGCCAGGTTCTCCTGGTTCAATACCCAGGCAGCGTGATTGCACTGAAAGCGCGAGGTTGTCTATCTGGGCACCGGCATCGTTATAATAAAACTCCCGCAACACATCCATGCCAGTTAAGGCAAAAAGACGACAAAGCACATCACCAATAGCAGCACCGCGACCATGACCTATGTGCAAAGGACCGGTGGGATTGGCACTTACAAACTCCACCTGCATTTTCACGCCTGCACCGCTTGTAGTGCTGCCATATGTATCACCTGCATCAACAATAGCTGGCAAACATTTTTGCCAGGCAGCAGGTGCAATAAAAAAGTTTATAAAACCAGGTCCTGCTATCTCGGTTTTTTCAACCAGGTTTTCAGTATCTTCAAGTTGTCCAAGAATTATTTCAGCAATCTGGCGAGGAGCTTTACGTTCTGGTTTAGCCAGCTGCATCGCAATGTTGCAGGAAAAATCACCGTGGGTTTCAGTTGCCGGAATCCCGATGAGCGGTCGTGGCAATTCATTTGATGACAACAAACCTTTGACACTGGCTTTATGGATAGCTGTTGACAGCAAAAGAGCGACTTTTTGTCGAATCATTTTACAATTTATTCCTTGTTTGAATTGGGATCAGGTGCAAAAACTGATTCATCCGAACTGATTTTGATGGTTACATCACGGGAAAAGTCGGGACAACGCCTGCCAGAGTCTGTAACGCAAAACCGTTTTGCACAGGTTTCACGCCATGCACATATTGCACAATGTTGTATATTCATTGCCCAAACCTTTTGTTATTCATGTTTTTTGGAGGTAAAAAGGTAAATAACTTCATTTTTTTTAACCAAACCCAACTCTTCACGTGCTACACGCTCAAGGTAATTACGATCATTATTGAGCAGCATAACCTCTTCTTTTAATCTGGTGTTTGCTGCCTTTAACTCTGCCGAATTTTCTTCCAGTTGCGCAAGCTCACGATTTAACTCTGTAATACGTAACAGCCCCCGCTCACCAAAAACTGTAAAAAACAGAATAAACAGCAGACATCCTGCTGTTATCAGATACAGTTTTCGATTATTGCCAGCATTTTGCATCAGGCACTGTTCCCCTGTTACACCCTAACTCAATATAAATATACAAAAGATGTAACTTTGATATTTTAATGATTTTTCTGACAAACTCAAGTCCTTATAAGAGTTTTGACAAAGAAGGGGGGATGCCTGTAAACATCCCCCCTTCGCAAGTACTGCTTATAAAGTGATTAAAATATTACTATTAACGACCGCCTTTTGCTGCCCACTCTTCCAGCATAGCTGTGGTAACAGACTTTGGACGCTCAATAGCATAACCAAGACCGCGATCCCAAGTAATGTTGGCCATACAACCCAGAGCACGACCTACACCAAACAGTACGGTATAGAAATCCCACTCACGCAGACCATAGTACCACTGGATAACACCTGATTGTGCGTCAACGTTTGGCCATGGGTTCTTTGCCTTTCCTTGCTCAGCCAAAACACCAGGAGCAACTTCAAAAATCATGGCTACCAGCTTGAACAGTGGGTCATCTTTTAAACCAGGGGTGTTCAGGCAGAATTCACGCTGGGACATATAGCGCGGGTCAGTTTTACGCAGAACTGCGTGACCATAACCAGGGATAACCTGACCAGCGTTAAGTGTATCCCACAAAGCCTGGGTAATCAGCTCTTTGGTGGGCTCTTTATCAGCACAGTACTTCTCCTGGAACTTCAGTGTCCAGTCAAGAACTTCCTGGTTTGCCAGACCATGCAGCGGACCTGCCAGACCGTTAAGGCCTGCGGAGTATGCATAGTATGGGTCAGAAAGTGCGGAGTGAACAAGGTGTGTGGTATGTGCGGATACGTTACCTGATTCATGGTCGGAGTGGAGGATAAAGTACATACGTGCAACATCTTTGTACTCTTCGCACTGACCGATCATATGGGCAAAGTTGGCACCAAGGTCAAGGGATGGATCCGGTGCAATCTGGAAGTCGCTGCGATACTTCAGGTTGTAGATAAAGGCTGCAATAATTGGAATACGGGCAACCAAGTCACTGGCATCTTCGTAAACATATTCCCAAGCAACCATCTTGTTGAATTTACCTGAGTTGTAGAAACCGGCAAATTTGGAGTCTTTCTGGAGAGCCAGAATACCTACAGAAAGCATAACCATTGGGTGGCTGTCACGCGGCAGGGCACGAATAGCATCCCATACATAAGAAGGTACAACCTGACGACTCTTGAATTCTGCACAAACCTCATCAACCTGTGCCTGGGTTGGTACATCACCAGTCAGCAGGAAATACCAGAAAGATTCTACTGTCGGGTATGCGGAGTTCGGAGCTTTTGGCAGTGCTTCAAATGTTTCAGGGATGGTCTTGCCACGGAAACGGATACCTTCTTGCGGATCCAGGTAGGAAATATCGGTTACAAGGCAACGTATGTCACGTGCACCGCCGATACATTGATCAATAGTAACCTCATCGATCTTGACTTTGCCAAATTCCTTCACCAGCTTGGTGGTGCGGGGGCGAAACTCTTCAATCTTTTGCTTAAGCGTTTCCTTCAATGCCATGGTTCTTCTCCTTTCGTTGGTGGTGTTGCAATTGCTAAACATTTGATCTGATAACACTTTTTAAAATACTGTATACAAAAGTGTTGTTGTTATACCACCCTGACCTGTCAAATTCAACAGATTTTTTAACTTAAAACAGCAATTTGCTGCTTCCAGGGATTTTACCTGTCTTTTATGCATAAAAGCCCATAAATACAGTAAAGAATCCGCTGCTTGATACAGTCCGGTGTTAACGACAGGTTACGCAAACAGGGATAATCCAGTAAAAATAGCATGTTGAAACAGAAACCAGACTACATCATGCCAGTACAACTAATCGTCAGTACTTTTGAGTATAATAATGATAAAAGCTTCAGAGCTAAAACCAGGGTATGAAATATATCAAGCATACATTTTTATGCTTGATATAAAAGACTGCTTTTACAGTATCACCAGTTCGTCACCTGTTCTGGTTAACTGCTTTAATCCATCATCACTTAGATAAAAAGTATTTTCTACGCCAACGGCACCTTCACCAGGGAAAATCAGTTTCGGTTCAAAAGCCCACACCATACCAGGCTTTAGCACCTGATCCTTGAAGCCCCTGGCAATAAAAGGATATTCATCAAGTTCAACCCCGACACCATGCCCAATAAATGATACCTGTGACCCCTTTGCCCCCATGAAGCTGTCGGCATAGCCCATTTCCATAGCCAGAGTATGGCAGCGACTGTAAAGCTCTCCCCAGCTGATACCTTCTGTTGCAAGTTCTTTCATTAAATCCTGCACTTTAAGCATATCATCATAACCTTTACGTAGCTTGTCAGACATGCCTCCAATGCAGAAAACCCTAGTCTGATCCACTATATATCCATCCACAGAACCGACAAAATCAATCACTATCGGCTCATTGGCAGCAATGGGTTTATGGCTGGCACCCTGCCCGAAATATGGTGATACACCCAACCCGCCAAGCGGTGTATCAGTGTAGGCAGGCACAGCACTGTCAGCACCGGAAAAAACATGACCATAACCCATTTCACCATTAAAAACGCGCATTCTGGTTATTCCGGTATGACCATTTTTCCGTACTGTATATTCCAGCTGGCAAGCCAGCTCATTGTCGGTTATCCCTTCTTTAATCTGCTCTTTTGCCTCCACAAAAACCTTGTGCAACTGATCAGCCGCATCCCGAAGCAGGTGAATTTCATAATGACTTTTAATCATCCGCACCTGGCGGACAAGTGGTGTGGCATCTTCAAACGCAGCTGCTGGCCAAACTTTGCGGTAACGCTCAAGAAAAAGTATCGGCAGCACATCAAATTCAAGACCGATCCGTTTTGGCTCAGGGTAGCCGTATGTTGCCAGTATTGCCGGAATATCTTTGGGAGTTGAAAACGGAACAATCTCCTTTAATCCTGATTCCATCCTTGCCCGTGCCTGGTCACGGCGTACCAGGTACAACGGCTGCCCTGTTGCCGGAATGTACAGACAACCGTTTTGCACAGTGCCGGTAAAATAATAAAGGTCTGCATTTTGTACGATAATTACAGCATCAAGACCGGTTACCTGCATCTGATCCTGCATCTGCTTGCAGCGGTATTCAAGCTCTATGGCCGGAGTAAGTCGCATGTTTATTTCCCCTTTCCTGTTTAACGATATTGACGGCAGCAACCTTACAATATATTTTGACAAACCATGTCAGGTAGAATTTTCAAATCATTTACTGTTGGTCAGTTTACCATCATCCCTGCCGGAGATGACCTGCCAAATGATGGTAAACTGCCTATTATACTGGGCAAAAAAGGTGCTTTTGGCTCGGGAGAGCATGAAACAACCGCTTCATGCCTGGAGCTGATGACCCTTATACCAGATATCTGCAACCATGAAATCCTTGATTTTGGCAGCGGTACCGGAATTTTGGCTTTGGCAGCTGCCAGGCTTGGTGCAAAATCAATAGTTGCAGTTGATCTTGATCAGGCTGCAACTGATTCATGTAATGAAAACATTAGATTAAACAAGCTTGAAGCACAAATATGTGCTGTGTGCGGTGATCTGTCTGCTGTATTCGATCAACAGTTTGATACTGTTTTAGCCAATATCTATATTGATATTTTAATTCCAATGGCAGAACAGTTGGTGGAAATAACAAAATCTGGCGGTTATATCTTGCTATCCGGCATACCGCTACAGGACAAGTTTGACCTTGTACAGTGCTACAGCAGGCTTGGATGTGTTGTAAAAGACAGCAGCATTGGTGAGGATTTTGTTACTTATCTGCTGGTACGACCATAAATCAGTATGCCAACTTGCAAATTCCTGATTTATTCCGGCTTTCTGATATTATATTTATCCATTTTGCTGTAAAGCGTGCCACGGGCTATATCCAGTGCCTCTGCTGCCTGCTTCAGGTTCCACTCCTTATCTCCAAGCACCTGAATTATCAAAGTTTTTTCCACCTCTGCCAAAGTTGAGGAGCTACAATTCAAGGTTAGTCCCCCCATCTCGACAGATGGCTTTTGCAAAAGCCCGGGAAAGTCATCTACAGCAAGCATCCGATTACGACTGAACACCACAGCATATTCAACCATATTTGCCAACTCGCGACAGTTGCCCGGCCATTTATATGCACACAGCAGCTCCATTGCCTCAGCAGTAAAGCCTTCAATTATTTTACCAGTAATATTGCGGAAACGTTCCAGAAAATAGTTGGCAAGTAAAGGGATATCTGAGGGTCGTTTACGCAATGGCGGTGCATTGATTGACACCACATTTATACGATAATAAAGGTCATCCCTGAAACGCTTATCTGCAACCGCAGCATCCAGATCCGTGTTGGTTGCGCAGATAAGTCGCACATCCGATGTTAACGTCTCCACACCGCCCACCTGCAGGTACTTACCTGTTTCCAGAACCCGCAACAAAGCCATCTGGGTGGACATGGATATTTCCCCGATTTCATCAAGAAAAAGCGTACCGCCTTCAGCCTGTTCAAACAGACCTTTTTTACGACTCACCGCACCGGTAAAAGCACCTTTTTCATGACCAAACAGTTCACTGCTGATGAGATCGTTTGATAAAGCAGCACAATTAACCTGTAAAAAAGGACCGTTACTACGCGCGCTTTTGGCATGGATGGCAGCAGCAATCAGATCTTTACCAGTACCGCTTTCACCGGTAATAAGCACAGTTGAAAGGGTTTGTGACACCTGGTTTATCCGCTCATAAATTTCAAACATCTTGCGATCCTGACCAATGATGTTCTCAAAACAAAAGCCACGTTTTTGCGCATAATCGGTTGTATTACTGAAGTTACAGGCATCACGGTGTGCACAAACCGTATTAATCGCCTTTTCCACCACCTCAAAATCAAAAGGTTTTAAAAGGTAATCATAGGCACCTGCTTTCATTGCCTTTACAGCCTGGGCAGTGGAATCCAACCCTGTAAGCACCAGCACAAACATATATGGATAGCGTTTTTTAATTTCAGTCAAAAGCTCAATGCCATCCATAAACGGCATCTGCAAATCTGTAAACACCATATCTGCCGGAAACTGTTCAAGCAGTGATAATGCTTCTTCACCGCCAGATGCAGTTTCAACCAGAAAACGGGGGTCTTTTCCTATCCGCTTACTGAAGATGCGACAGTATGCCGGTTCATCATCCACAAACAGGATGCGGGTTTTTTCAACCATTTTCTGCTCCCAATTCTAAAAGAGTCCTAAACAGGCAACATTATTGTAAATTTTGTACCCTCACCAGGCTTGCTTTTAACGGTTATTTTGCCTTTATGCTGATTGATGATGTCATACACAATGGAAAGCCCAAGACCGGTCCCAAGCCCCACTTCTTTGGTGGTAAAGAAAGGTTCAAATATTTTTGACAGCAGATCAGCAGGAATACCGCAGCCGGTATCGGCAATCTCTACAAACACAAACTGTTCCTCTGCCCAGGTGGTAATGGTCACTTTACCCTGTTTTTCAATGGCATGTGCTGCGTTAATCAGCAGATTCATAAACACCTGGTTAAGTTGTTCGGGGCAGCAGCGCACCATTGGCAGGGTACCAAAATTACGTTCAACCTGTGCTTTGTAGCGCAGCTCATGGTGGGTAATGTTTATGGTGCTGTCAAGACAGGTATTGATGTCAGCCAGTCTGTATTCCACACCATCAGTGCGGGAAAAGTTACGCAGATTTTTAACAATATCAGTGATTCTACCAGCTCCATCCAGTGATTCAGCCACCAGAGTATCAAAATCTTCCAAAATATAATCTATGCCCAGTTTTTGTCGTTCATTGGCAAGGGATACCAGTACGCCATTTTCTGCATGTTTTTCCGCAATCTGCTGCTGGATTTCAATAAACACACGCAATCTTTCCAGATAATCCCGTAGCTCTTCAAGATTATTGGTCACAAACCCTATGGGGTTATTTATGTCATGGGCTACTCCGGCAGCAAGCAGACCGATACATGCCATTTTATCCTGGTGCAAAATCATTGCCTGACGGGATTTCAGCTCAAGATAGGCCTGTTCAAGCTGGTTACGTCCTTCTGCAAGTTCACGGCTTGCTTCTTCCAGTGCTTTTGTCCGCTGGGATACCCTTTCTTCAAGGTGATCGTTTAGGTGGGTAAGTTCAGCCTCAACCCGTTTGCGTTCAACCACTTCCTGCTCAAGTTGCAAATTGGCTTTATGAACATTATCAACCTCATCAGCAAGTTTTTTCTGTGCTGTTTGTAGCTTGCTGGTCACCTGACCCAAAATACGCCAGGCAAAGGCAAAAAGAACAAGACAAAGTCCTAGCCCCAATATCACCACTTTAAATACAAAGTTGTAGAAATCCTGCGACATCCTAGTTGTATCGTGTAAAAGAACAAACTCTCCAATGGTTCGTCCGCCTGTTTCCACCAGTGGAAACCGTCTGGCTGCAAAGCTGGTGCTGTCCAGCCGAACGTTTTTCCAGTCTTCAGCGTCATTTGCACCAGTGGAAGGTCTGGATAATATTGCCAGCAGATCATTCGGGATACGTACCAGAGAATGACCGGAAATCACCTTATCAGGCAACAACTCCCAATCAGCCACATAACCAAGACCTGTGTTTACAGCCTCCCAGTTACTGCGATCAAGCAGAGCTTTATCAAGGGCTATCAGATAATCGGTATGGCTGATGGCTGCCAGTTTTCGGACAACATCATCAATTTCTGCCCCCAGTTCAATAAAGCCGATCAGTCTGTTTTCGCTGTACCAGGGGATAACCATGCAAAGTGTCAATGCACCGGTGGAGGCAAGCTCAAGACCGTGGGCAGGGCTTTTGGTTTCCATCACCCTTTGCAGGGTATTGCCGGTCGGCAGATCACCATACTGCTGAGGTCTGTGCAGCCGCAGAAGATTACGACCATCAGGTGTATGGAAATAAAAACGGGTTATCCCTTCTGCACCAACCATTTTACGGTAATAGGTTGTGGCTTGCACCAGTAGCCTGGCTCTGTCCTGGTGTAGCATCCCCTGCTGCAAGGCAGGATCGTTTACTATCTGTTCTGCTGTTGATAACATCCCTTCAAACTTGATGGTCAGCAGTTCATTAAAAAGCGATTGGGTTTCATGGTAATGCCGATTTAAGGCATCACTAATATTGTTGCTCTTAATAATGTAGGCACTATAGAGAAAGCTGCCAAGCAACACTAAAAAAGTAAGGCTTAAAGGGATGAGTACCTGTTTGCGCAGATTTGAATACGTCATATTATCGGGATTAATGCTTTTGTGAGAAAGTTTGCGGATAATTGCATGTTGAAAATTACATTGTATTTTAACACCGGCTTCCAAACAGAAAGGAGGAGTTTTTGCGGAACCTTTTCCGGACAGAAACCAGGTCAGAAGAACTTGTTACGCCAACTGTATGCACGCTTTTGGCAAGACAAAAGATCGTCTGCCGAAACACCAAGCCTTTCAAGGCATTGTGCTGCCTCGGTAAGTTCAAGACGTTCCACCATCTCGCTTACCAAAAGCAGTGTGCCCAGATCACCATCACGTTGCACAAGTGCATCACGTATTTCCTCAGACAAGTTCAGACTGGAAGTTATTTGCGCCATATCTATCTCAAAAATGTCTTTTAAAATAGACAGGATACCCACCATAAAAGACTCATCCGGCAAAACCTGACGCACCAGTTTGCTGCCTTTAAGATCAAGGCTGGCCATCTCTTCCATAAAAGCTGCCCGCACCGCTGCCATGTCCAGCAGCGGATTATTGAGGCTTTGACCGCTATCATCAGCAAAAATTGCAAGCTGCACCCAGCGTTTAAGGTTATTAAGCCCGACTTGGGTAATGGCATGTCTTACTGTGCGGATTTTCTCGCGAGTAGTAAAGGAAAGAGAATTTACAAGCAGTAAAAGTTTATAGGTAAGGGCAGGATTATGCTTAAAAACCTCAACAATTTCATCAACATCCGGCTCACCTGAAAGCAGTTGCATCAGTTTGAAAAAAGAGTGGGATGTATTTGCCATCCGTGCTTTTTGCACCAAGGTTGGTCTGGCAAAAAAATAGCCCTGAAAAAGCTCAAAACCCATTTTGCGGCTGCGCAGGTATACATGACGACTGTCCACTTTTTCTGCCAGCAGCTTTACAGGATAACGGCGCAGCAGTTCCACCATCTTGTATTGTTCGGCAAGCGGTGTAGCTATAAGATCAAGCTTTATTACATCCACCACTCCGTTATAAAGAGGTTCAAATTCCGGTGAATAGACATGGTCGTCCAGCGACAGCACACAACCAAGTTTTTTAAGTTCATGGCAGCGTTCAATAATTTCAGGGGTGATGATGATATCTTCAAGCAGCTCAAGACCTATGTTTTCAGTGGGCAAAAGCTCAATCATATCACTCATCAACAGCTCTGCATCAACGTTTATAAAACCTCTGTGCTCACCCAGCACCTCTTTAATGCCAAAGTTTGACAAAATATCAAAAACAACCTGTGATGTTGCTTTTACAGGAGACTTGATATCTGCCTTGCCAGGAGATTGCGGGCTGCGAAAAAGCAGCTCATAGCCAACTATCTCTTCAAGACCGTTTAAAATCGGCTGCCTGCCTATCAGATGGTTAGCCTGTTTCATTATCAATACCTGTGGTCACTAAACAAAAAGCAGGCCTTCAAGCAGCCCGTAATCACTGACTTTCATCTGCTTGAAACCAAACATATCCATGGTTTTCAAAGTAATCAGAATACCGGCAATAATCAGGTCTTCACGACCAGGTTCAAGTCCTGTTACTTTAAGACGCTCTAGCGGTGAAAGAGGTGCCAATTGGCGGTAAATTTCATCTATACGCTGTCTGGATAGCTGATGGTTATTCACCAGCCTGTAATCATAATCTGTCATTTCAAGATCAATGGCTGCCAGGCTGGTGGCTGTGCCGGCAGTACCCACCAGAGTCGTTTTTGCAGGATCTGGCAGCAGGTTTTTATCCTCCATCTGTTGCTTCAAGATGGATAGTTGCTGGTCAATTTTATCAGAAATAGTTGCAAAGTCTGCTGAACAGGATGCTAAACGCACAACACCCAGCGGAAGGCTGGTTGAAAATAAAGGGCTGTCACCACAGGTAAAACCATATTCTGTGCTGCCGCCCCCCACATCAAACATCAACATCTGTTCTGCCTGCTGATCAAGACCTGCCTTAATCCCCTTTATGGTAAGAGCAGCCTCAATATTACCATCAATGGTTGCCAGAACAATACCGGTTTCGCGCTGCACCTGTTTTACAAACTGCGCACCATTTGCAGCATCACGCACAGCACTGGTGGCAACAGCCCGCACATCAACAACATCACGATGCTCAATTTCATGTTTAAACTGATGCAGGCACTCCATAGCCCGCATCATTGCATCATCAGCCAATCCTTTTTCAGAGCTGAAACCGCCACCAAGGCGGACTATATCCCTTGCAAGAAAGCGTTGTTCAAAATCTCCATTTGCAAAGACTTCAGCTATTAAAAGTCTGGCTGTATTTGTGCCCAGATCAATAGTTGCTATTTTTCCGGACTTTTTACTCTCCATCAAGAATACGTTCTTTCAGCTCTTTGCCCACCTTGAAAAATGGAAGCTTTTTGGGTTCTACTTCAATGGGTTCGCCTGTTTTGGGGTTGCGTCCGGTATAAGCACCATATTCCTTGATTACAAAGCTGCCAAAACCCCGGATTTCAATCCGGTCACCATTGATCATCGCCTCACTCATAGTATTAAACACAATATTTACTATTTCTTCTGCACGTTTGTGCGCAACATCTTGTTGCTGGGCAAAGGCTTCGATCAGTTCGGATTTGTTCATAATATCAATGCTCCTTTTTATATCTGGTGCTTCATTGCAATCTATGGTTTTACAAACAATGCTACTGTTTCAAGATGAGCAGTATGGGGAAACATATCTAACGGGATTGCCCTGCTTAATTGATAGCCAGTTTTAACTATGGTTGCTGCATCCCTGGCAAAGGTCGCCGGATCACAGGAAACGTACACAATACGTCTGGCATTAAAAAGGGCAAGCCTTCCTGCAATATCAGCAGCTCCGCTGCGGGGCGGATCAATCAGTATGTAATCAAACTGTTCTTTTTCAGCCAAAAGCCGCTCTACCTCTGCACTTGCTGAACAACACCTGAAAGTACAACTATTTACACTAATGCCATTTACATTGTCAATTGCCGAAGCAATGGACGGCGGGTACTCTTCAACGCCGACAATGCCGGAAACCAGCCCTGCCAAAGGCAGTGAAAGATTACCGTTACCGCAATAAACATCAAGCAATCTGCCTGCTTGATGCGGTTCCAGCAGCCCATGTACAAGCCTGATCAGCACCCTGTTCTGGCTGCGGTTTACCTGGGAAAAGCTGCCAATATCATATTTAAGGTCAAGCAGCTGCCTGTCCTCAAGCCAGGCAGGCACATTATAGCTTAGTGTATTACTGCCAAAAACCGGCTCCAGGCTATCTTTACGCCTGCTTTGCAGCCAAAGGCCATGTAGCTGCAACTGCTCACGATGCTTTAGTAAAAACGCTTTAAGCTGCTTATGCTCCTGCCCGATGTAGTGGACAATTGCCACCACCCCTTCTGTCCCTTCTTCAATGCTTAACTGGGGTATAAGATGACGCTCTGGCGATGCCTCCAGCACGTTGCGCAGCCGCTGCATGACCATGTTAATATCCAAAGTAACAATCGGGCAGCCATCCGGCAGATCAACAACATAACGGGAGCCATTTTTGTAAAATCCTGCCAAAAGTTTTTCCGGTGTGGCAAACAGCTTAAACTGGGCACGGGCACGATAACCAAATGCAGATGGTGCAGCAACCGTATCCTCAACCAGCGGTTCAGAAAAGCGGGCTATACGGCGCAGCAGATCAGCCAGCAGGTTGCGCTTGGTCTGGCATTGGTAGCTGTAATCAAGATGTTGCCAGTTACATCCGCCACAACTGCCAAACGCCGGACATAACGGTACTGTACGCCAGGGAGAAGGCTCCAGCAGTTCCAGCATCTCCCCTTCCAGGTAGTTGCGCTTTTTGTTGGTAATGCGGATGGTCATCCGATCACCAGGTGCGGAAAACGGCACAAAGCAGGCCTGACCTGCCACACGTCCTACTCCTTTGCCACCAACAGCAAGGTTTTCAATTGTGATTTCAGGATTATTCATGGAAGGCAGGAAAATTACGCTTGTTTTTATTTTGATGCCTGCGCAGCTCTTTGGCAATAAAACCGGCAGCAAAATCAGGATGGGCAATAAGTGGCAATGCGTTTGCTTCAAAGCTGGTCAGCAACTCCTGGCGCACTGTGTCCAGCTGATCCTGATGCACTGCCATCCGCTGTATTTTCTGGTTGTATACAAGCTGTTCACCCAGCCTGCATAACTCTTCATGGTTTTGATACTGCGCCAGATGCTCAGGACAGACTGCAACAGGGCAACACAGTTCCAGCACCACCTGCCAATAGCCGCCATAATAATGGCGTGATTTGTCATAAAGTACTGGTGACAGACCGTTTGGCAGGTGATAGCTCTTAAGGGGTGACAAATCAGGCATCTTGTTTTTGCTCCATAATATTCAGCAGCTCAATAACTTTATCCACCACCAGCTTTTCCAGCTGGCTTCCTTTTGCTGCCGAAGCCTTGGCAGGATTACCCCAAACCCCGCCAGGCCAGTATTTGCGCTTGTCACGCACCAGCAGACCAGTGGGGAAACATGGGTATTCTTCCGGCGCACTCCCCTGCACAAGGTGGGGGTGGCTGTGCAAAATGCGCGAGGTTTCAATCTCACCAGCATGGGCATCCCCTGCTGTTTCCACCAGATTTTTACCTGCATCTTTGGCAAGCTCATACTCGGTTACCACGGCAATGGTCAGCTCGGGCAGTTCATCCAGAAGCTCCTCACCTGCATCTTGCAACGCCATCCGGTGGGCACCGCCGGCATGACCGGTAATTACCAGTACAATGGAAATCCCCTGCTTACAGAAAGAACGGACAATATCCTTTAACAATGCCTTTAAAGTTGCCGTGGAGATGGAGATGGTTCCCGGATGACAGTTGGTGGAACGGCAGTTGCCATAATGGATTGGCGGTGCCACAAACAGCGGTATCTGCTCTGCTGACAGGCGGGCAACCTCCATCGCCTGCAAGGTATCAGTGGCAAGTGGCAGATGGGAGCCATGCTCCTCCAAAGCACCAAAAGGTATAATCACCCGCTTGCAGGTTTTTAATGCTTCTTCAACCTGGGTCATGGTCATTTCAGCCAGAATCATAATACCTCCAGCATTTTGTGCATCTGCGGCACAACCCGCACCTTTGGCAGTAATCTTGCAGCCAGTGCCTGCCAGCGCAAAAGTCTGCCTGACTCAACAGCCACTTTGCCATCACTACCTGTAACCGGCTGTATAAACAGCGGTATTTTATCATCAACATCAGCAACCAGACTGCAAGCTCTGATAATTTCCTGATCAGTAGTTATATCTGAGACCACTATCTTCACAGTCAATTCAGTTGCTGCTGCCATTTTCAGGAATCTGGAATGGGTATCCCAAAGCGGTTTTAAACCAGTGGCAGAAGGAAGTTTTATATCCATGCAGATATGATCAATATCAGGCAGCAGGCTCTGCAACGCTTCAGGCAGTGTACCATTGGTCTCCAGATGTACTGGCAGGATTTCGCGCAGCTTTGGCAGCCAGTTTTCAAGCAGTTGCGGCTGCAACAGCGGCTCTCCGCCAGTGATGCTGAAAGAATGATGCGCCCCTGGCAACAGCCTGCACCAATCTGTTGCCAATCCGCAAAGCTGATTGATGGATACCGGCTGGGGCAGTCCTTTAAAGCAGGAAGACCCGGGAGCATCCTCAACCTGGCACAACTGCGCTGCTTTAAGCGGAGTATCGCAGTAAGAGCAGTTTAGATTGCAGCCAGGCAGGCGGATGAAAATCTGACGGTACCCCAGATATTTCCCTTCCCCTTGCAGGGATGAAAAAATTTCAATCAGCCGAGAAGCTTCAGTCTTCATAATATTCGGCTCGGGCATTATCCGACTCCCACACGCCGATGCTGTCAACCTTGATATTATCGTTATTCAGACGCAGGGAAAGCTGCTGATAAAGGTAACGCGCGATGTTTTCCGATGATGGGGAGATGTCCTGAAAAAACTGATGCTGGTTCACATATTTGTGATCAAGCTCTTCCAGCAGCTTGTTGGTCTCTTTTTTCAGGATTTTGAAATCAATTGCCAACCCTGCCTGATCCAGCTCTTTGGCAACAATCTTTACTTCCACTTTCCAGTTATGCCCGTGGAGGTTTTCACAATCACCTTGATAGTTAATCAGGTTATGGGCAGCAGCAAAGCCGGTTTTAATAGTTAATCTATACATAAGCTAAATAAAACTCCTCAATTTATTATTTTCTCCCAGATTAAAGAAGCTATCAAAGAACCGATAACCCCGATTAAAAGTGCTGTAACAGTAGAAA
>Ga0265295_1000779_pt1 | contig 60834 bp, 52 predicted proteins | sample Munlansysbiofilm_FD_192503 | JGI IMG/M metagenome (GOLD analysis project Ga0265295, IMG submission 192503) | Leachate microbial communities from a municipal landfill in Southern Ontario, Canada - Methane capture system biofilm | ecosystem: Engineered > Solid waste > Landfill > Unclassified ... | reverse complement strand
TTCTTTGGCTGCATCGAAAATCACCAGAAATTGAAGGAGAAAAGTACTATATCCTGCAATTTATAGTGATATATTTTTCAGTTTTTATCTATATATTTCAACTCGTTGAGAGTTTTTCACGGTCGACAAGACTAAAGAACACTTGCCGTGAACGGTACACGTCATGGCATCCAGCGCACTACCCTCCTAAAAATCCATCACAAAACTGTAGACCCCTTCCTCCAGGCGGCTTTGCACCTTGAGGGCCGAGTGGTTGAACACCGCCTGCATGCGCTCGTTTTCCCGCAGGACCTCGGCGGTGAAGCCGGCGATGCCGTTGCGCTTGGCGATCTTGGTCAGGTGCTGGAAGAGGAAGGTGCCCAGCCCCCTGTTCTGCCAGCCGTCGCGGACCACGAAGGCCACCTCGGCCATGTTGGTCTTCTCGTTGAGGTAGTAGGTGCCGACCGCGATGATCTGCTCGCCGTGCGCTTCCGGAATGGTGCCCACCAGGGCCACGTCGCGGCGGTGGTCGATGTAGACGAAATCCTGGATCTGGCGGGGCGTGAACCGTTGCTGGTGGCTCATGAACCGGTAATAGATGGTCTCCTGGCTGAGGTTGTAGATCAGGTCGCGCATGTGCGGCTCGTCGGTGGGCTTGATCGAGCGGAAGGTCACCTCGGTGCCGTCCTGCATGAGATAGGTGGTGCGGACCGATTCCTCCACCGGCGCCAGGAAGCGGTTGGCGAAGCGGGCCAGGTTGGGCCGCAGGTACTTGGCCTCCACCGCCTCCCGGAACAGCTGTTCCCGGAAATCGGGATGGGCGATGGAGATGAGCGCCATGACCCGCTCCTGGATCGACTTGCCGTGCAGGTAGGCGACGCCGTACTCGGTGACCACGTAGTGCACGCTGGCCCGGTTGATGGTCACCCCGGAGCCGGGTTGCAGGGTGCAGACGATGCGCGACTCGGTGCCCTCCCGGTTGAGCGACGGCAGGGTGATGATCGCCCGGCCCGCTTCCGAGCGGGCGGCGCCGCGGTTGAAATCGATCTGACCGCCGATGCCGGAGTAAAAGCGGCCGCCCACCGAGTCGGAGCAGACCTGGCCGGTGAGGTCGATCTCCAGGGCCATGTTGACCGCCACCATCCGTTTGTGCTTGCCGATGACGTTGGCATCGTTGATGTATTCGGTGGGCCGGAAGCTGAACAGGGGGTTGTCGTTGATGTAATCGTAGAGCTTCTTCGTGCCCATGCAGAAGCTGGCGGTGATCTTGCCCTTGTCGATGGACTTCATCGCCCCGGTCACGGCGCCGGCCTCGACCAGGGGAATGATCGAGTCGGAAATCATCTCGGTGTGGAAGCCGATGTCCTTGCGATCGTCGAGGAATTCCATCACCGCCTGGGGGATGCGGCCGTAGCCGGGTACCCGGCCCAGGCCCAGCTCGATGGTCGAGCCGTTGGGGATGAGGGCCGCGGCGGTCCGGGCGATCTTGCGGCTGATCTCGTTGGGGATCTGCAACTCCCGTTCGAGGATGGGCTTGTCCACCGGCACCAGGATGTCGAGGTCGTGGATGTCGATCTGGGTGTCGCCGTGGGTCCAGGGCATGTTCGGGTTGACCTCGGCGATCACCAGGGAGGCGTTGTCAATGGCGCTGCGGGTGATGTCCACCGAAATGCCCAGGCTCACCTGGCCGTACAGGTTGGGTGGGGTCACCTGGACCAGAGCGATGTCGATGGGCAGGCTGCCGGAGTTGAACAGGCCGGGCACGTCGGAGAGCAGGATCGGGGTATAGTCGCCGAAGCCCTCCTGGATGACGTCGCGGATGTTGGAACTGATGAAAAAGGCGTTGATGGCGAAGCTGTCCGACATCTTCTTGTCGGCGTAGGGGGCGTCGCCCTTGGTGATCAACTGGATGATCTCGACGTTGGACACCGACCGCGCCCGGCCGGTCATGGCCGCGATCAATTCCTGCGGGGCACCGCAGCCGGTGCCGATGAACACCCGGTGCCCGGATTTGAGATGGCTCAGCGCCTGGGCCGGGGTGGCGATCATGTCGCTGTAGATTTCCTGCCAGTCCTTCACATATTCCATGGGTCATTCCTCATCGGATCAACAAACAGGGCGCCGGCGCGCGGCTCAATGCTCCTCGGGGAGCGGCGCGAAGGTCATGCTGGCATCGACCACCACCGGTTCGTTGCCGATTTCGCCGACGATCAGCGGATTGATTTCCAGATCGAGGATCTGGGGAAAGTCGGTGGTCAACTGACTGATGCGCTGCAGGGCCACGGCAATGGCCTGGAGGTCGACCTCCTTGACGCCGCGCTTGCCCTGGAGCAGCTCGTAGGAGCGGGTCGACTTGAGCATCTGCACGGCCTCGTTCTCGGTGATCGGCGCCAGGTGGAAGGTGACGTCCTTCATCACCTCGACGAAGATGCCGCCGAGACCGAACATCAGCATGGGGCCGAACTGGGGGTCGCGGGTCATGCCGATGATCACCTCCAGGCCCTTTTCCGCCATCTTCTCGACATAGATGCCGCCGATGATGGCATTGGGGGCGTGCTTGTTGATGCGCAGCATCATCAGGTCGAAGGAGTCGGCCACCTCCTGGGCGGAGCCGAGGTTGAGGCGGACGCCGCCGAGGTCCGACTTGTGGACGATGGAGGGCGAGATGATCTTGAGCGCCACCGGAAAACCGATGAAGCGGGCGATTTCCACCGCCTCCTCCGGGCTGGTGGTGAGCCGGCCGGGCAGGATGCGGAAGCCGTAGGCCTGGAGGATGTCTTTCGATTTGACCTCGCCCAGCCTGAGCCGGCTGGTCCGCTGCCGCCGGGTGATGATCCGCTCGACCCGCCGCCGGTTGACCGGGAAGCGGACCACGTGCCGGGCCGGCCGATGTTTCCACACGCCGTATTCGTGCATGGCCTTGAGCGCACCCACCGCCCGTTCCGGCGAGTCGTAGAAGGGCAGACCGGCCGCGGCCAGCTCCTTGCGCGAGGGCATGATGTCGCTGCCGCCGAGAAAGGAGGCGATCACCGGGGTGGTCTCGTCGAGGTGGGCGACAATGGCCCGCACCGTGGCCGCCGGCTCGGTCATGTACTGGGGCGCCAGCACCACCAGGATCGAATCGATGTCCGGATCGGCCACGGCGGTGTCGATGGCGGCGGCATAGTGGCGGGGTTCGGCAGCGGCGGAAATGTCGATGGGGTTGTCGATGAAGGCGGTCGCCGGCAGCCGCTCGCGCAACTGCGCCGCCAGCCGCAGACTGAGTGGAGAAACGCTCATGCCTGCCTTTTCCACCGCGTCAGCGGCCATGGTGCAGGCGCCGCCCGAGTTGGTGATGATCAGCACCCGGTCGCCCTTGGGAGTCGGCTGCAGGGCCAGGGCGGTGGCGTAATCGAACAGGGCCTCGAAACTGTCGGCCCGGCAGATGCCGGCCCGCTTGAAGGCCGCGCCGTAGGCGGTGTCCTTGCCGGCGAGCACGCCGGTGTGGTTGGCCGCGGCCCTGGTGCCGGCCACGGTGGTGCCGGCCTTGAGAATTACCACCGGCTTGTGCGAACTCGCCGCCTCCGCCGCCTTGACGAACTTGTCGCCGTCGCTGATGTCTTCGAGGTAGCCGACGATCACCCTGGTCTCCTCGTCGCGGGCCAGGGCTTCGAGGATGTCGACCTCGGTGATGTCGGCCTTGTTGCCGATGGACACCGCCTTCGACACCCCCAGTTCCCGCTCGTCGGCAATGTCCATCATGGCGGTGCACAGGGCGCCCGACTGGGACAGAATCGCCAACTGGCCGGCCTGGGGCGAGCGTTTGGAAAAGGAGGCGTTCAGGTTGATGGCGGTGTTGATCACGCCCAGGCAGTTGGGGCCGAGCAGGCGCACGCCGCCCCGGCGGCAGATCTCGATCAGCTCCACCTCGATGAGCCGACCCTGGCGGCCGGATTCCTTGAAGCCGGAGGCCACGACCACCAGGGCGCCCGCCCTCTTCCGCACCGCCTCTTCCGCCGCGGCCGGCACCTGGTCCGCCGGCACCGCGACCACCACCAGGTCCACCGGGTCGGGATAGTCCGCGAGCTTCGGATAGACCTTGAGGCCGAAGAGCTCGCCGCCCGCCGGATTGACCGGCACGATCGGTCCCTTGAAACCGCTCTGCACCAGGTTGCTCATGGTATAATAGCCGACCTTGCCCTCGGTCCTGGCGGCACCGATCAGGGCAATCGACCTGGGCGTAAACAGCTTTTCCAGCATAACAGCCTCTATTCCTTGAATTCGTCGGGAACGTGGATGGTGAAACCGGCGGCTTCGAGCGCCTTGTGCACCGCGCGGATGTTGTAGGTGTTGATGCGGAGGAAGATCATCGCCCGTCCGGTGCTGCCGCCGTCCGTCCGCACCAGGCGGGTAAAGGACACCTGCTTCTCCTCCATCACCCGCACCAGCCGGGACATGGCCTGGGGATCGCCGTTGTCCTCGATGGAAATGAGCACCGAGCCCTTCTCGCCCAGGCCGAACAGGTTGCGGTAGGCGTTCATCAGGTCGGCGGTGCTGAAGATGCCGACCACCTTGTCTTCGTCGCCCACCACCGGCAGGGCGCCGATCTTGCGGGACTGGAAGAGGAGCAGGGCGTCGTCCAGGGTGGCGTTGGGACTGAGGGTGAGGCAGTCGCGGGTCATGAGCACGCTCACCGGCGTGTTGTTGACCTGCTCCTCGACCCGGTGCCGCTCCCTGCTGCGGGCCACAGACGAGGGCCGGGCCGAACGGAGGTCCCGGTCGGAAAGGATGCCCTGAAGCCGGCCCTGTTGGTCGGCCACCAGGAGATGGCGGATATTTTTTTCCTGAACGATGTCGATCGCCTCGGCCACGGTCGTCTCGGGCGTGACCGTGATCGGCAACGGGGTCATATGGTATCGAATAAACATGGCAGTCCTCCCATGATCAACTCTGTGTTCCGGCTGTGCGCCCGCATGCGTCCTGCTCCACCAGCCCTGCCAAATACGCTTCGACGCATTCGCCCAACCGGCGCAGGTTGTAGCCACCCTCCAGGATGGACACCAACCGTCCCTGGGTGCACTCGGTCGCGATTTCACGGACAAAGACGCCCAAAAGCCGATACAACTCGGCGGTGAAGGCCAGCCCGGACATGTCGTCGTCGCGGTGGGCGTCGAAGCCGGCGGCGACGATCAGGGCCTCGGGTCGGACCTGCTGCACAAACTGGCGGATTTTCGGCAGCAGCCGCATCACCTGCTCCTTGCCGCCGCCGGGCGGCAGAGGCAGGTTGAGGATGGTGCCCCGGCCGGCACCGATGCCCCGCTCCTCGGCCCAGCCCGTTCCCGGATAGCTGAAGCTGGGGTGTTCGTGGATGGAGATATAGCTGGTTTCGGCCTCTTCCTCAAAGGCGGTCTGGATGCCGTTGCCGTGGTGGGCGTCGAAATCGAAGATGCAGATCCGGCGCCGGCCGTACCGTCGCTGCCAGTACCGGGCCGCGATCACGCAGTTGTTGAAGAAGCAGAAGCCGTAGGGCTGGTTGGGCTCGGCATGGTGGCCCGGCGGGCGGGTCTGGCAGAAGATCGCGCTCCCCGGCCCGGCCTCGGCCAGATCGACGCCGACCAGGCCCGAGCCGGCGGACAGGGTGGCGATTTCGTAGGAATCGTAGCCCACCTGGTTGTCGGGGTGGTCGATGTAGGTCCGGCCGCGCAGCACCAATTCCTCGAAGCGGAACAACCAGCCCTCGGTGTGGAAGGCCAGCAGTTGGTCGCGTTCGGCCGGACGGGGAGGCAGATGGCGGATACGGTTGGCCAGGTCGCCCTCGGCCAGCCGGTCGGTGATCGCCAGCATCCGTTCGGGCGCCTCGGGATGGTCGCTGCCGCCGGTGTCGTGCCGGAGGAATGCCGGCGCGGTGATGATGGTGATGGGCGAATCGCTGTCCATTGCCTCGTTCGTGGTCCTGCCTCGGTGCCGGAAAAGCGGAAAACGCCCCAACGGCAATCCTGCCAACCTTACCGTATTCTTCGGGAAAAACGAAGCGCTATCTTTTGCAGCTCCCCATGGATCCACCGCAGACGGACATCCCCGAGGGCTGGCTTATTTCACCACCAAACGCCGCTCCGGCAGCCGGATGACCTCGCCGCCGGCGCGATGGATCTCGGCAACGACCCGGTGCGAGCCCTGGACCACCGGCCACAGCATCTTCCCTTGATGCGCGGCCGGATAGGCTGTTCCATCCACGAACCAGCGCACCTCGTCATCGGGACGCACGCCGGCAAGGGTAAAGGGAATGGCCTGGGCCGCTCTCGGGATTCTCGCCTCCAGCACCACCTCCATGTCAGGGGTCGGGACCACCATGCGGGGGGGTCCGGTCGGGACCGGTGTCCCCTGCCCTTCGGGACGGGCCAGGGGCATCGTCGGCAGCGGATGCAGGCCATAATGCCGCCGAAGCTCGGCAAAGACCGTGCGGACGAGCAGGGCCGGGCCGGAAGCGCCGGTCATCGCCAGGATCGGCGCGCTCCGATCCAGGTTGCCCATCCAGCTCCCCACCACGAAACGGCCGTCGTAGGCCATGGTCCAGAGATCGTTGCCCTTGGTGGAGGTGCCGGTCTTGACCGCGGTCCGCACCGGAAAATCGAGAATGCTGTCCCGGCCGAACTCGAAACGGCGGCAATCGGCCTCGGACAGGATCATGCCGATGGTGCGCGCGCTCCTTTCAGTGACCACCGGGGTGAACGGTTGGTCCCGGTCGTCCTTGCCCCCGGCGAGCACCGCGACCCGCATCGGCCGCCCGCCCCGGGCCAAGCCGCCATAGGCCTGCACCAACTCAAGCAGGGGGATCTCCGCATTGCCGAGCACCACGCCGTTGCCGTAGACCGCCAGCCCCGCATGCAGGCTGGCGACTCCCAGGCGCCGGAGGGTATCGAGGAAGCGCTGCGGCCCGACGAATTCCAGGGTTCGGATGGCCGGGGTGTTGAGGGAATTGCCCAGGGCATCGGCCAGGGGCACGAGTTCGTGGTAGGTTTCGCTGAAATTACGGTAGACATGGAGGCCGCGCTCCACCGCCTCCGGCACCGGTTCGTCCCGGATCAGGGTCGCCGGGCTCCACCCTGTATCCAGCGCCAGGGCATAGACCATGGGTTTGAGGGTGGAGCCGGGCTGGCGGGGGATGCGCACGGCGTCGAAGCCGGATTCGGGGATAGCCGCGGTCAGTTCGCCGGCCACCGCCCAGACCAGGACCTCGGAGGTGGTGTGGTCGACGACCAGCACCGCCCCATTGCGAAGGCCGGAGCCGGCCAGGTCAACCAACCTTCGTTCGAGGAATTGCTGGGTTTTGTGCTGCAACCCGCCGTCCAGGCTGGTCCGGACCGGACCACCACCGCCCTGGCCGGCGATCCGGTCCTGGGCAAAGGCGACGAAATGGGGCGCCTGTACGGCCAGGTCCGTCCGGGCCCGCGACCAACCCTCCTGGTGGGCCGCCGCCATCTGGTCCGGGGCGAGCATCCCCTGCCGGTGCAGCAGTTCAGCCAAGCCGGCGACCCGGTGGGCGAGCCCCTGCGGTTCCTTGTCCGGGGTCAGCAGGGAGGGCGACCGGACCATGACCGCCAGGGCGAGGAGTTCCTTGGTGTTGAGGGTGGCCAGCGAACGGCCGAACCAGAAGCGGGCGGCCTGGATCACGCCCCGGCGGGAGGAGGCGTAGGGCACCTGGTTGAGATAGAATTCGAGGATATCCGTCTTGGTGAACCGGCCTTCGAGACGCAGGGCGTCCCATCCCTCCAGCCAGCGCGACCAGTAGGTCCGGGGCCGGGGATGGAGGATGCGCACCACCTGTTCGGTGATGGTGCTGGCGCCGCGCACCACCCGGCCGGCCCGCAGGTTCTGCCAGAGGGCATGGATGCGCGCCAGCCAGTCGACCCCACGGTGTCGGTAGAACCGTGCGTCCTCGGCCTGGACCAGGGCGTCGACCAGCAGTGGCGGCGCATCGTGCAGCGCCACCAGATCCTGGCCGTTGAACCGGGTCTGATAGGTGCGGTTGAGCGGGACGCCGTGCCGGTCGGTGAGGGTCGGCGGCGCCGCCCGTCGGACCAGTTCCTGGAGCGAGGTCGCGGGCAGCTCGGCCAGGTCGACCAGGGTGCACCCCAACAGGACCGCCACCGGCAGCAGCAACCACAGGCCGAGCAGCAGCCCCTTGCGCCCGCGTTCAGGGATCGACATGCAGCTGCCCGCTCACCCCCTTGCCATAGACGTCGGCATCGTACATCTCGCCGGCGAACACGGGCAGGACCGTGAAATCGCCTTCGGCGACCGCCTGGGTGGAGTAGGCCAGGTGGTAGTTGCCCGGCGGCAGGTACTCGGCGAAGAACCGGGCGGCATGATGGCGCAGTTCCCGGTGGTTGAAGCCCCAGAACGAGAGGTTGTATGCCTGCCAGTCGGCGAACTGGAACCAGAGCGAACCGCCGGCAAACCGGGCCTTGGCCTTGGCCGCATCCACCTGGGAGGCGGTGGCCAGCTCGGTGTTGACCGGCTCCAGCCCGCCCGGCACCGGATCGTCGACCACCACCTGGGTCCGGGCCGCGGGCAGCCGGAGGAACAGATCGACCCGGACGAGGTCGCCGCGCCTGACCCGATCGTCCCGGCCCAAAAGCCGCCAGCCACCGGTGGCCTTGTCCTCGACCGAGTATTCCCGGAGGATCTCCATGCCGGCGTTGACATTTTTTTCCTGGTCCTCCCTGGTGGCGTACCGCATCACCGTGGAGTAGTAGAGCCGGCCCTCTCCTTCCTTGAAGATGGCCACGGTCTTGCGCTGGCCGGGATCGGAATCGTTGATCGGCCGCGTCACCACCAGGGGCTTGTCCGTGAACGAGCGGATGGACCGGCCCTGTTCAACCCCCTCGTCCTCGAAGACGACCTTGGCCACGAAATTGGGCGGTGCCTGCTCGTACTGCCGGGCATAATCGACCAGCGCGTTCAGACAAAACATGTTTTCCTGCGTATTTTCGAAATGATCCCGATGACCGCGCATGGTTTTGACGGTGCGGGCCAGCTTGGTGGGTATGTCCTGCAACACCTCCGGCCCTTGCGGGGTCTTGGCCAGTTGCATCAGGCTGGAAAGCACGGCGCAGTTGGTTCGCGGCACCGAGGCCAGCATCCGGGAAGAGCCGTCGTCGAGCTGTTCGTTGAAGACCAGCCGACCACCGGTTTCATTGATGCTGCCCAGGATCATGTCGGTGATCCTGTGGACGAGCTCTTCGTGGCCCCCGAGATATAACGCCGCGCTCAGCATCTGGCTTTTGCCGAAGAGGTCCATCTGCTCCAGATGCTGGCCATGACGGGTGAGCATGTCCGCGTCGGCCTGACCCCATCGGGCCAGCGCCGCCAGGGCCACGGCCCGTACCGAAGAGGCCATTCCGTCGGTATAAAAGGTGGGCAGCACGTCGGTGCGCAGCATCTCCTTGAGATAGCCGGTCAGCTTGGCCCGCACCACTGTGGGGGGCTTGAATCCCAGGTTGTCGAGCTGCGCGAACCCCAGAGCGGTATAAGCGGAAAGATACGGATCGACCCGCTCGTTTTCGGGCTTGAAAAAGGCCATGCCGCCGTTGGGGGCCTGAAAATCCCTGGCCCCGTTCAGGGTCTCGGCAATGACGGCGTCGGTTCCTTCCCAGGCGAAATCCGCGGCCAGGTAGGGACGCACCGCCTGGTAGGCGGCGGCCATGACCGCCCGCGACAACAGTTGTTCCCAGCAACCGTACGGATAGTGTTGCATGAAACGGAAGGCGCCTTCGAGGTCGCCGATGACCGTCGGACTGAGGCTGACCGAGACCTCGCCGGCATCGGGCCGGATGTGCCCGGGAAAGAGCAACGGCTGCCTGATCAGGGCCTCGGTGATGGTGCCGTAGTCGGCGCCGACATCGAAAATGGTGCGCTTGAGCACCGGCACATGGTGGCGCAGGCCGTCGCCGTCGAGGGCGTCGCCCGCGCTGACCGTCAGGTCGATCCGTCCCTGTTCCGCCTGCCGGTCGACCGGCACCTTGCCCGCGAGCAGGGGGTATTTGATCGACTTGCGCTGGAAGGGCGCGAGCTCCACCTGCTGTTCCTGGGCGGGCGATGGGGCCGCCAGGGTGCCCTGGGCCCCGATCCGCACCTTGACCGTCCGGTTCTCCGGGCTGCGGTTCATGACCGTGAAGGCGGCGGTGAACCGATCGCCCTCCAGTACCTGGTTGGGCATGGCCGGCTGGATTTCGGTGAGCCGGTTGACCTTGAAGGTGTGGGTGCCGAGGCCGAGATGATCGGCGGCATCGACGGCCAACACCAGGATGCGCCAGCCGGTGAGGTTGTCCGGTGCCTGGAAGCTGAGGGAGGCCTTGCCTCGATCGTCGGTGAGCAGGGCGGGCTGCCAGAAGGCCAGCGGCTTGAGGTTGGAACGGAGCTTGTCGGCCATGCCGCCGTCGCCGCCCGGATCGTCCCCCTTCATCGTCGGCTCCGGCGGCGCATGGGTGACCAGCCCCTTGAGGATGTTGTAGTTGGCGACCGTGTCGAGCCGCACCCCGTACATGCCCTTGAATGGATCGAAGTAGTCCAGGCCGCCCTTGATCAGGTCATAGACCGCCTCGTCGAGCACGGCCACGGCCAGCTCCATTGTTCCGGCCGGCGCGCCATCGCCGGGCGCGACCCGCACCTCGGCCCGCACCTCCTCGCCCGGCTTGTAGGTGTCTTTATCGGTTGTGATTGCGCAATCGAGGCGGTGTCGTTTCCCTGCCGCCTCCATCCGGGCAGAGCCCATCCGCCATTCGGGCTTGCCCTGGTCGTAGCTGCCGTCGATCTCGCGGGTCTCGGTCCGGGGGGCGAAAACCACCACCGACAGGCCAAAGTTGGGGACCATGTCTTCGCTCACCGGAAAGGTGATCCGGGGCAGGCTGCCGTCCAGATCCTCGACCCAGCTCTTGACGATGCCCTTGCGCTCGATGGTGACCAGGGCCTTGCTGCGGGGATAGGGGTTCTTCACCAGCACCTGGGCCGTTTCGCCGACCGCGTATGTGGTCTTTTCCACCACCAGATCCAGGGTGTTGTCGTCCTTGTTCCCCCAGGCAACGGCATCCGGCCCGGTAACCCAGAGGTTCCAGGTGGTCCGATGCTCACGGCCCTGGCTGTCGCTGACACGCAAGGTCAGTTCGTGCTCGCCGGTGGCGTTGAAGACCATGGCAAAGTCCTGGCCGGTTGTGCCGGAGACGAGTTCCTGGCTGTCGCCATCGGCCACCATTTCGGTGTCGGCGCGAGTGAACAGGGCCTCGCCCGCACCCCTGGCCTTGAAGGCGGTGATCCGGGCGTTGGCCGAATCGACCGCGACCCTGGCCCCTTCCACCGGCAGGCCGTCGCGGTCCACGACCACGAACCGGAAGGTCTGCGGCTGGCCCGCGGTGACGACAAAGCCCGTCCTTTTCAGGCCGACGAAGCGATCCACCCCGAAATAGCGGGCCGTGGCCATGTTGGCGATCTTCTTGCCCCGGTCGTCCTCGACCGCGCTCTCCACCATCAGGGTGCCGAAGCCGATGTCGCCGCCCTCGGCCTTGATCAGGGCGGAGGTCTTGCCCTCCTGATTGAGCGTGCCCGTGCTCTCCAGCAACGACACCTCGCCGCAGCCGACCCGCGGGTTGCACCAGGGGCTGCCGAAGGAATACTCCTTTGAGGCCGGATGGGGGGAAACAAAGGGGGCACCGACGATGCGGACGGTATAACGGTTGGTGGCGGCGGTAAAGGGCCCGCCGCTGTGGAGGGTGGCCGCGGTCTCCACCCGCACCTCTTCGCCGGCCCTGTAGACCTCCCCGTTGAGGGTGGTCCGGACCTTGAACGAGGCCGGGACAAAGTCGGCGACCAGGAAGGCAACCCCGGTGCCGAGCCCCTGCTTGGCCGCATTCTTGAGCGTGATGCGATAGCGGCCGGCCGGGCTGGTGACACCGGTCGGGAACACACCGGCATAGCTGCCGAAGGCGGACAGCTCGATGTCCTTGGCTTCAACCACAGTATCTGCCGGATCGCGGATTTCGAGGGTAAAGGTCTTCTGTTCGGGCACCGCCACCCCGAAACTACCCATGGCCCGGACGTAGAGCTTGTACTGCACCTCGGCCCCCGGCTTGTAGACCCCTTGGGCGGTGGTGCCCCAGACGCGGAGATCGCCGAAGAAATCGGCGGCGTCGTCCGCATATTCATGGAAATCACCCGTCGAAACGGGCAGTAGGGCCAGGTCCCGACCCTTGCTCACTAGAATGTGCAGGACCCTCCGTTCCTCGGGTGCATTGGCGTCGACCCCGGCGAGTACGCCCCGCAGGCCCGGCAGGCTGGCCAGCCCCTGGCCATTGCTCACCACCTTGGCCAGTTCCTCCCGCTTGCCCGCATCGGGCTGAAAAACCCCGCCGCGCACCAGACGAACCTCGGCGCCGGCAACCGGCTGGCCGCTCGCCAGATCGGTCACCCAGACCAGGCTGGAGAAGGCGCCCATCTTGGCATGGACATGGAAGGGAGTGACCTGGGCGGCGACGGTGCTGTGCCCGACGGGTTCACCGTAACCGTCCACCACCCGCTCCGGCTCCAGGGTCCGGATGGTCCCGGCAAAGGCACCAGACTCATCGGCCAACAGCCGGCGCACTCCCAGGACCGAGCGGTTGAACCGGTCCGGCGGGCCGACCAGGGTCAGATCCTGGCCGACCTCGCGCAGGCTGCCATCGGCAAACAGGGCCCTGCCCTCCAGGCGGGCACGGACGAGGTTGGCGAAATAAAAGGAGACATCGGACCTGATCCCCTTTTCCAGCACCGCCGGCAGCCCGCTCCACTCCAGGGTCGGCCGGTACCGGTCAGTGGCGAACCCGACGCGGACATCCGCCGGCAGTATCCGGCCGAAGAGGTCATGCAGGGCCGCGCGCTGCGGGTCGTTGTCCGCCGTTTTTTCCCCGTGCAGGCGCAGGACGTAGTCGGTACGCGGCCGCAGGACCGTGGGTAATGGAACGCCGTACCGGTCGCCCATTTCGTGACTGGTGCCATAGCCGAAGTCCCTGTCTTGCAGTTCTTCCAGCGGGTCGCGATCGCTGTTGCGGTAGCGCAGCGCCGGGCTGATGAACTCCGACGACCTGAGCTGGGCCGGATTGATGGGGGCGGAAAAGAGCAACTCCGGTGGATCGACCGAACAGCGCTCCCGATTTTCCCCGGCATGGAGGAGTATCTCCCCGCCGTCATTGGCGGTGCAGCGGATGCCGAGCAAGGCAAAGGGCGGGAAAGTGGCCCCCTGCATGACCAGCCGGTCCTCGATCCCCGGTTCGGGGCCGAAGGCGGAGCGAAGCCCGGGGCGCACCCGCAACGCATACTCGCTCTCTTCCGGGATCGCGGTTTTGGGCCGGACATTCCAGTTGAGCCTGGCCTCGTCGGTGGTCGTGCCCGCGGCCACCGGCTCGTCCTCGACTTTTCTGTTCGTCCGGACCCTGAGCGGCTGTTTCTCCAAGGTCACCTGGAGCACCGCCTCACGCGAGAAGCGGGTGGGGCTGGGCGTCACCTCCAGGGGATATCGCGTGCCCTTGGCCTCGATATACAGTGACTCCGCCACCGACTGCCGGGTCACCTGCTGGTTGAAGCGGACATTGATAATGGGGACGCCCGGCGCCTGCCATCCGCGCACCGCCGTGCCGGAATCGAACTCCAGTCTGCAGCTCTTCACCCTGGGCCTGGCGGTGACAAACTCGTGCTCCATCTTCTTGGCGATGGTTCGCCCCGCTTCATCCCGGATGCCGGGATGCACCTGCACCCGGTAGCGGGTCGCGGGGATCATGTAATCCTTTTCGTCGAGGTTGCAGGCCAGGGCCGAGCGGTTGAGCCAGCGCCAGTGGCAGTTCAGCTCCGGGGCGATCTCCACCGGGATTTCGCTCGCCTCCCGGTCCATGCGGCCGATGGGCACCACCGGCCGGTTAAATTGCAGGACCAGTTGCTGCCGCTGCTCCACATCCTCGCCGCCAGGGGTGATGCGAACAATCCTCAGTTCCTCCTCCCGTGCCGCGGCGGCGGCATCAAAGGACGCGGTTTCCGGAGGCTGCGGCCGCACCGGTTTGTGCATGGCCTTGGCCAATTCCTCGTTTCTTTTACGTATTTCGGCCGCCAGACAGGTGCGCATCCCGGCCACCTCGTTAGGCAAATCGCCCGTTGTCGGGATGTCGCAGGTGGTCAACCGGGCCTTGAGCCAGGCCCGCTGCGCCTGCAACTGTTCCCGCCGGCTTTCTTTCGTCTCGGCAGCGTTACGTGCGGCCGTGAAGAGCGCCGTCATTTCCTTGTCCAACCCGGCGAGTTGTTCGTCGGAACAAATGAGATGCTCAACGGGCGAAGAGGCCTTGGCGCAGTCGAAACCGGCCTTCAGCGGTGGTTTTTCCTCAGCCACCGGTACCTGCGGACCGGCAAGGACGATTCCGAGAAGAACAATTGCGATCGTTCTTCGAAAAAATATGCGGCCAGACATGATGCACCCTTTCGCTTGGCAATGATGGTGGCTCAAAAAAAATTCGAGACCGGACGATCCGGCAACGACGGTCATTTCCCGTGCCGCGGTCGCCTCCGTCGATTTGATTCGATTCAAATGTTCTTACCATGCGGGCATCAAGGCCACAACATCTAAATATTATTAGTATTTATAGGCAAACTTACCTATTTTTTCCCATCACGGCGGGCCGTGTCGGCCCTGGCATCATTTCCGCGTCTATCCGCTTGGGCAACAACGATTCTCTCCGTTGGCCATGCAACAAGAGAAAGAAAATTCGATGGGTTGTGGTATGATACCCTCAATCTGCATCCAGGAGGGAATCGATGCGCGCCGATCCATCCGCCCGGCACCGGGCCACCCGACCATTGTTGCATGGAGCATAGCACTGCCGTTACCGACATCCCGCCGCAGGGTGAACCGCAATCGCCCCCGGTCCTGGTGCTTGACGGGGTGGTCAAGACCTTCACCGTGGAGAAGAAGCGGATCGTCGCCCTCGACGACGTGAGCTGCACCGTCCGGCCCGGCATGGTCACCGGCCTGATCGGGCCGGACGGCGCCGGCAAGACCACCCTGATGCGGCTCTGCGCCGGCCTGCTGGCCCCGGACCAAGGCACCCTGCGCGCCCTGGGCCTGGATGCGGTCGCCGAGCCGCTGGCAGTGCAGGCGCGCATCGGCTACATGCCCCAACGCTTCGGCCTGTACGAGGATTTGAGCGTGCGTGAAAACCTCGACCTCTACGCCGATCTCCAGGGCGTGGCGGCAACGGCGCGGCCCGAGCGCTACCGGCAACTGCTGGCCATGGCCGGCCTGGAAGGTTTCCAGGGCCGCCTGGCCGGCCGGCTCTCCGGCGGCATGAAGCAGAAGCTCGGCCTGGTCTGCACCCTGGTGCGGCCGCCGCGCCTGCTGCTGCTCGACGAGCCCACCGTGGGCGTGGACCCGGTCTCGCGGCGGGAACTGTGGCAGATCGTCTACCACCTGGTCGAGGCCGAGGGCATGAGCGTGCTGCTCAGCACCGCCTATCTCGACGAGGCCGAACGGTGCGCCGAGGTGGTGCTCATCCATGGCGGCCGCATCCTCGGCCACGACCGGCCCCAGGCCTTCAGCCGCCAGGTGGACGGCCGCACCTGGCTGGTCCGCGCCCCGGCCCTGGCCAAGCGGGCCCTGCAACGCGCCCTGAGCCGTGAGCCGGCGGTGCTCGACGCCCTCATCCTGGGCACCGCGGTGCGGGTGGTCAGCCGCGACCGCAGGCCACCAGCCCTTTCGACCCTACCTGAAACGGCAGAGGCCGAAGTGGCGCCGGTGGCGCCCCGGTTCGAGGATTATTTCGTGGCCACCCTCAAGGACGAGACCGCAAACGGGAACAACAACCACATCGCCCTGGGCACGGTCAACAGTCGCACCAACGGCGGCGACGTCATCACCGTCGACAACCTGGTGCGCCGGTTCGGCGACTTCTTCGCGGTCGACCACGTCAGCTTCCGGGTGCGGCCCGGCGAAATTTTCGGCCTGCTGGGCGCCAACGGCGCCGGCAAGACCACCACCTTCCGCATGCTCTGCGGCCTGCTGCCCATCACCAGCGGCGCCTGCACCGTGGCCGGGATGAACCTGCGCACCGCCGCTGCCGCGGCCCGCGCCCGCATCGGCTACATGGCCCAGAAATTCTCCCTGTACGGCAACCTGACCGTGCTGCAGAACCTGCGCTTCTTCAGCAGCGCCTACGGCCTGCGCGGGGCCCGCCGCCGCAATCAGATCGACTGGGCGCTCGCCACCTTCGATCTCGAACCCTACGCCGCCACCGAGAGCCAGGACCTGCCGCTCGGCTTCAAGCAGCGCCTGGCCCTAGCCGTGGCCCTGATGCACGAGCCCGAGGTCCTGTTCCTCGACGAGCCCACCTCCGGGGTCGATCCCCTGGCCCGCCGCGAATTCTGGGCCCAGATCAACAGCCTGGCCGACCAGGGCGTCACCGTGCTGGTCACCACCCACTTCATGGAGGAGGCCGAATACTGCGACCGCCTGGTGATCATGGCCGACGGCCGGGTGCTGGCCGAGGGCACGCCCGAGGAGATGAAGGAGCGCCACGGCGGCGCCCAAGGCCGGGAAGCCACCATGGAAGACGCCTTCATCGGCCTGCTCGAAGCCCATCAACTGACCGGGGCCACCGCATGAAGCCGGGGCCGCTGCTTCGCCTCAGGGGCATGATCCGCAAGGAATGGCTCCAGGTCGTCCGCGACCCGTCGAGCATCGCCATCGCCTTTTTCCTGCCCCTGCTGCTGCTGCTCATCTTCGGTTACGGCGTTTCCCTGGACGCCACGAACATCCGCATGGGCCTGGTGATCGAGCAGCCGGACACCGCCTCGCTCAGCTTCGCCGGCGGCTTCGAGCAGTCGGCCTATTTCGCCCCGGTCCGGCTGGCGTCGATCCAGGAGGCGGAAGCCGCCCTGCGGGCATCGGCCATCGACGGCATCGTCTGGCTGCGCCACGACTTCGGCGCCGACTCTCTCAGTGCCCAGTCGCCGCCGATCGGCGTGCTCGTCAACGGGGTCGACGCCAACACCGCCCGGCTGATCGAGGGTTATGTCCAGGGCATCTGGTTCGGCTGGCTGGAGCAGCAGGCGGAACGGGCCGGCCGGCCGCTGCGCTCGCCGGTGCAACTGGAGCAGCGCATCTGGTTCAACCCCCAGGTGCGCTCCACCGATTTCCTGGTGCCGGGTATCCTGGCGGTGATCATGACCCTGATCGGCGCCCTGCTCACCGCCCTGGTGATCGCCCGCGAATGGGAGCGGGGCACCATGGAATCCCTGCTGGTGACCCGGATTTCGGTCAACGAGATCCTGCTCGGCAAGCTGATCCCCTACTTCATTCTCGGTATGGGCGGCCTGCTCTTGTCCCTGGTCATGGCCCACGTCCTCTTCCACGTGCCGCTGCGCGGCTCGCTCTGGCTGCTGTTCGCGGTCTCGGCCCTGTTTCTCTGGGTGGCCCTGGGCATGGGCTTTTTCATCTCCACCGTCTTCAGGTCGCAGTTCGTGGCCGCCCTGGTGGCCATGATCAGCACCTTCCTCCCGGCCTTCATCCTCTCGGGCTTCATCTTCGACATCCGCTCCATGCCCGCCTTTATCCAGGGCGTGACCTACCTGATCGCCGCCCGCTACTACGTGGCCATCCTCCAGACCCTGTTCCTGGTCGGCAACGTCTGGAGCGTCATCCTGCCCAACGCGGCCGCGCTCACGGCCATGGGCCTCTTCTTCCACGGCCTGGTCTATCGCAAGACCAGGAAACGGCTCGAATAGGTGCTGCTGTGGGCCCCCGTCTCCTCGCCCTGATCGTCAAGGAATTCCTCGCCCTGTTCCGGGACAGGAAAAGCCGGCTGGCGGTCATCGTGCCGCCGATCCTCCAATTGCTGATCTTCGGCTACGCCGCCACCTTCGATCTGGAGCACGCGACCCTGGCCATCTACAACGAGGACAGCGGCGCATTTTCCCGCGACCTGATCGGCCGGTTCGAGCGATCCCCGGCCTTCGAGGTGGTCGGCTACCTGCGCTCCGAGGAGGAGATCAAGCCGCTCATCGACCGCAAGGGCGCCCTGCTGGTGCTCCGTGTCGGCGAGCAGTGCTCGGCCAATGTCGCCCAGGGCGAGAGCTGCGCGGTGCAGGCGCTCATCGACGGCCGCAACTCCAACACCGCCATGCTGGCGCTCAATTACGTCCGTTCCATCATCACCGACTTCAACGAGGAACGGATCGAACAGACCACCGGCACCAGCCTGCCGGCGCGGCTCGCCATCCGGGCCTGGTTCAACCCCAACCTGGAGAGCCGCTGGTTCATCGTCCCCGGCATCGTGGCCCTGCTGGCCATGATCGTCACCCTGGTGGTCACGGCCCTGTCCGTGGCCCGCGAGCGCGAGGCCGGCACCTTCGACCAGCTGCTGGTCACGCCGCTCCGACCCTGGGAAATCCTGATCGGCAAGGCCATGCCCGGCCTGATCGTCGGGGTGGGCGAGGCCTCGCTCATCGTGGCCGCAGCCGTCTACTGGTTCCGGGTGCCGCTGGTGGGCGACCTGCTCACCCTGTACCCGGCGCTCATTATTTATGTGCTGTCGATCATCGGCATCGGCCTGATGATCTCCTCCTTTTCCGCCACCCTCCAGCAGGCCCTGCTGGGCTCGTTTTTGTTCATCGTCCCGGCGGTCACCCTGTCCGGCTTCTCGACCCCGATCGCCAACATGCCGGATTTCATGCAGGCCCTGACCTATCTCGACCCCATGCGCTACTTTCTCACCATTGTCCGCCGCGTCTTCCTGGAAGGGGCGGGGTCGGAATACTTCTGGAACGATCTCTGGCCGATGTCGCTCATCGCCGTGGCCACGCTCTCGCTCGCCACCTGGCTGTTCCGGCACCGGATGTACTGAGCGCGGCGATGGCGACCGGCGGGCATTTCTTCGACTTTGCTGGCATGAAGCGTGCTTGAATATCGGGGCGGGACAGCGCGGGCAGGCGCCCGCCGGACGGCGTCATGGCCGATCGATCACTGCATCAGGGGAGCATGCGGACCGGTATGAGAAAACTTCTGCGTTTCGGCGTCATCGCCAAGATCACCCTCGTCCTCTTCTTCTACATCTCCTCCGTGACCATCATGGGGGTTGTCTCCTACAACGATCTCGTCGCCACCGAAGAGAAGGTCGAAATCCTGGAACTGGCCTACAACATCCACAACAACATCCTGGAATCGAGGCGATACGAAAAGAATTATTTCCTGTACGGCAGCGACGACTCCCTCTACGACAGCATCACCATGATCCAGAAGGCATCGGAGATCAGCGACGCCATCCTCCACCATGACGAGGATCTGGTCATCATTCCGAAATTGAGGGAACTGGAAACGCACATGCATGCGTACACGAAAAACATCTACGAACTGCTGGCCCTCAAGAAAACGAACCTGGAACACTACCAGGCGACCACCGAGGAAATCAGGCATTACGGCAAGATTATTTCGGAGATAAGCGAGCATATCGTCAACGACGAGAAAACCCAGATCCACTCGATGGTCTCGCTGTTGCGGGAGCAGCTGATCGTGTGGTCCTCCGTCGCGATCTTCATCGGCATCATCCTCTCTCTGCTGATCGTCTCCTTTGTCTTCAAGCCGCTGGCCGCCATCAAGCGGGCCACGCAGGCCATCGCCCGGGGGCGGTTTAGCAGGATCGAGGTGATCAACACCAAGGACGAAATCCAGCAGGTCATGGAGGCCTTCAACATCATGGTCCAGGAACTGGAGCGCCGCCAGGACCAGCTCATCCAGGCGGAAAAGCTCTCCTCCCTGGGCACCCTCACCGCCGGCGTGGCCCACCAGTTGAACAACCCGCTCAACAACATCTCGACCTCGTGCCAGATCGCCATCGACGAATTCGAGGCCGGCGACGCGCCCCTGCTCAAGCGGATGCTGCACAACATCGACCAGGAAACCCTGCGGGCGCGGGACGTGGTCAAAAGCCTGCTCGAATTCGCCCGCAGCCAGGACTTCACCCTGCGCCGGGCCTCGCTGGCCGAGATCGCCCACAAGGCGGCCCTGCTGGCCAAGAGCCAGGTGCCCCCGGACATCGACGTTTCCATCCGCATCCCCGACGACCTCGTCCTGGCCATGGACGTGCAGCGGATGCAGGAAGTCTTCATCAACATGATCATCAACGCGGCGCAGGCCATCGAGCGGCAGGGGCGGATCACCATCGCCGCCGAGGTGGATGCCGCGGCCCGCGAGGTGGTCATCGAAATCAGCGACACCGGTCTGGGCATCACCGAGCGGAATCTGGCCCGCATCTTCGATCCCTTCTTCACCACCAAGGAGGAGGGCCAGGGCACCGGCCTCGGCCTGTCGGTCGTCTACGGGATTATTCAGCAACATCAGGGCAACATTACCGTGCAAAGCAGCCCCGGTCAGGGTACATCCTTTTTTGTCCGCCTTCCCTATCCCGACGCCAAGGAACCGTAAGCAAGAGCGATGTCCAAACGCACAATCCTGGTGGTCGACGACGAGCCCATCGCCCGCGACAACCTCGCCCACATCATCGCCAAGGACGGCCACGCGGTCCGGGTGGCCGCGGACGGCCGGGAAGCCGTCGCCATTCTCCGGAAAGAAGAGGTCGACCTGGTCCTGACCGATCTGTGCATGCAAGGCATCGACGGCATGGCCGTGCTGGAGGAGGCCAAGCAGCTGTGGCCGGCCGTCGAGGTGGTGGTCATCACCGGCCACGCCAGCGTCGATACCGCGGTGGAGGCCATGCGCAAGGGCGCCTATCATTATGTAGCCAAGCCCTTCAAGATCAACGAACTGCGAGCCATCGTCGACAAGGCCCTGGAAAAGAACCTGCTGCGGCGGGAGATCCGTTCCCTGCGGGAGCAGGTCGACGCCGGCAGGGGGAGCGGGCGCATCGTCGGCCAGAGCCCCAAGATGCAGGCCCTGCGGGAAACCATCAACCAGGTGTCGCAGCTCGACTGCAACGTGCTCGTTCAAGGGGAAACCGGCACCGGCAAGGAACTGGTCGCCCGGACCATCCACGAACTCAGCCCCCGCGCCCGCAAACGGTTCGTGGCCTTCAACTGCGGCGTTTTCACGGAAGAGTTGATCACCAGCGAGCTGTTCGGCTACGAGCGGGGGGCCTTCACCGGGGCCGGCAAGGCCAAGAAGGGGTTGCTGGAAATGGCGGAAGGGGGCACGGTCTTTTTCGACGAGGTCGGCGAGTTGCCGCTGGCCATGCAGGTGAAGCTGTTGCGCGTGCTCCAGGAGCGGACCCTGATCCGGGTGGGCGGCACCGAGGAGATCGCCGTGGATTTCCGGGTGCTGGCCGCCACCAACAAGGATCTCAAGCGCGAGGTCGAGGCCGGCACCTTCCGCTCCGACCTCTACTACCGGCTCGACGTGCTGACCATCGCCGTGCCGTCGCTGGCCGAGCGCAAGGAGGACATCCCCCTGCTGGCCCGCCACTTCCTCGCCAAGCATGCCCGGCCGGGCCGGCCGGTGCCGCTGCTCTCGCCCGAGGCGGAACGGCGGCTGCTCTTCTACGATTATCCCGGCAACATCAGGGAGCTGGAAAACATCGCCCAGCGCATGCTCATCACCTGCGACGGCGATGTCATCGAAGCCCAGCACCTCGCCGCCGTGTTCGGCGACAGCGAAGGGGTGGCGGTCCGCGACCAGCGCGAGGACTGGCCCACCCTGGAGGAACACGAAAAACAGTACATCCTCGAAGTCCTCGACGAAGTCGAGGGTAACCGCTCGGCAGCGGTGAAGATCCTCGGCATCGACCGGGTCTCGCTCTGGCGCAAGATCAAGCGCTACGGCCTGGAGCACCCGGACACCTGAGCGGCGGCGCCCTCCCCTTTTCTCTCTTGCGGACCCGACCGCCGGTCACGAGGCCAGGATGAAGGTCGGCCGGGCGAACAGGGGCTCGATGATCTCGCCGGCCTGGGCCACCAGTTGCAGCCGGATCCCCTCGACCACATCGACCTCCAGGGCCTCCACCTCCTCCTGGTTGGCCTCCGGCAAAAGCACCAGTTGCACCCCGGCCCGCTTCGCGGCCAGCACCTTTTCCCTGATGCCGCTGACCGGCAGAATGCGGCCGGTCAGGGTCATTTCCCCGGTCAGGGCCACGTCGCGCCGGGCCGCCCGCCCGGTGAGCAGCGACAGCAGGGCCGCGAAAATGGTGATCCCGGCCGAGGGGCCGTCCTTGGGGATGGCGCCGGAGGGGAAATGGATGTGGACATCGGCGTTCCTGAAAAAATATTCGGAGATGCCGAAATCGCCGGCCTTGCTGCGCAGAAAGCTGAGCGCGGTCTGGGCCGACTCGCGCAGCACCTCGCCCAGGGATCCGGTGAGGAGCAGGGTGCCCGAACCCGGCATCAGCGCCGCCTCGACGCTGATGATCTCGCCGCCGGTCTCGGCCCAGACCATGCCCGTGGCGATGCCGGGCTGGGGATCGGCCTCGGCCGCCTCCCGGCGGAACCGGCGCGGACCGAGCAGCTTGGTCACGGCCGGGGCGTCGAGCAGGGTCTGCTCGTCCTGCCGGCCGGGGGACTTGAGGCAGAGCATGGCGATCTTGCGGCAGACATCGGCGACCTGCCGCTCCAGGCCGCGCAGGCCCGATTCCCTGGTGTAGTCGTTGATCACCCGCGACAGGGCCTCGTCGGTCAGTTTGACCGCGGACCGAGACAGCCCCGCCACCTTGAGCTGCCGCGGCAGGATGAACTGCCGCGCGATGTGCAGCTTTTCCCGCTCGGTATAGCCGGTGAACTCGATGCACTCCATCCGGTCCAGCAGCGGGCCCGGCAATTTGCTCAGGTCGTTGGCCGTGGCGATGAACATGATCCGGGACAGGTCGAACGGCAGCTCCACATAGTGATCGGTAAAGTGGACGTTCTGCTCCGGATCGAGCACCTCGAGCAGGGCCGAGGCGGGATCGCCGCGGAAATCCTGGCCGATCTTGTCGATCTCGTCGAGCATGAACACCGGGTTGTTGACCCCGACCCGCTTCAGTTCGAGAATGATCCGGCCCGGCAGGGCGCCGACGTAGGTGCGGCGGTGGCCGCGCAGTTCGGCCTCGTCGCGCAGCCCGGCCAGGGAGAGGCGGATGAACTGCCGCTGCAGGGCCTCGGCGATGGCCTTGCCCACCGAGGTTTTGCCGGTGCCCGGCGGACCGGTGAAACAGAGGATCGGCCCCCTGCCCATCTGGACGAACAGCTTCTTCTCCAGCACGTCCTTGACGGTGCGCCGCAGTTCATTGAGGTTGACGGGTTTGCCCAGGTAATGGGCGGCCCCCTTCTTCAGGGCGTCCACCGCCGAGCTGACCGTGGCGAAGCCGGTGACCATGATCACCGGAATTTCCGGGGCAATGCGGTTGATCTGCTCCAGCAGCTCGATGCCGTCCATCTGCTCCATCTTCAGGTCGGTGACCACCAGATCGATCTCGTCGCGGGCCATCACCTCCAGGGCCTCGGCCCCGTTGGCGGCACCGTGGCAACTGTATCCCTCCCTGCCGAGGACATGCATCAGGTTGGTGCGGGCGATCTCCTCGTCGTCGACCACGAGGATGGTCTGGGTGGCCTTGCTGCACAGGGTCTTCGCGGCCAGGAATTCGAGAATCCGCTGCTTGACCTGGGCCAGGCCGTAGTGCCGGGTATCGAGCACGGACTGGGCTCGGGCCAGGTCGAGCTTGCACTGGCTGGAAACGTTCCACGGCAGCGACAGCAGCAACTCGATGTAGTTGATGCCCACCGAATATTCGGCAATGGCCGCATCGGTCTTCTCCAGCTTGTCCAGTTCGCCGGCAACCGCCTCCATGACCTCATGGGGGAGCTGCGCCTCCCCTGCCCGCGCCCGGAGCAGCTCAAGCGGTGAGGGCGCCGCCTCGGGCCGCGGCTGCGGCTCTTCGTTCTGTTCCGCCTTTTTCCTGAAAAACATAGTGCGCTCTCCTTTGCTTTTCCCGGAGAGAAAACGGCTGCGACCGCCGGGGGTGCAGGCCGCATCCCCGCAGGTACGCCGGTTGTCGTCTCCCTGTCCGGCCCTGTTTTCTTTCTATCAGGCCACCGGAACTTTGCAAGAACAATGCCGCGCGCCTCCCGCGGGCCGCGTGCCGCCGATCAATCCCCTCTTCAAGCCGCCTTTCCCTTCCCCCTGTTGTTCCCCATTCCGGCCCCGGCATGCGCCGGCCCGAGGCGCCCGTAACCGGGTCCGCCGGTTGCGCCCTGTTACACGCTTCAGTTGACTATTGCAAAATGCAACAGCGCTCAAGGCCCCCTGCTGCCCATTGGCGCAGGTACCGTTTCATAATGCAACAACCATCCCCCTGCGACCTACCGGGGATCAAAAACAGATTAATACATAACACCATTGAATTACATAACATTTTTCCTTGGCATGCATCTTGATTGAGCAGGGGCATCACGAAACGCCAAACCGTTACCATCACGACCGCCATGCCCATCGAATCAGCCGCCATCCGCCTCAGCCAATCCGAGCCCGGTCCGAACACCGGGACTGTTGCGCCGGCCCGACCGAACGAACCGTCCTTCATCATGGCACTGACCCGCAACGGCCACATGTCCGAGCATGTCATGGAGCATGCGGTCAACCTGTCCCAGCGTCTGGGGTACGCGATTCTCGCCGTTCACGTCGACACCCTGCCCCTGTTCAACCGGGGCCGGCGCAGCCGGCTCTTTGCCGCCGCCATGGAAGAAAGCACGGCCCTGCTGGCGGAGATGGCGCAGTACCGGAGCGTGGCGGTCGAGCATCTCGGCGAATCCGGCAAGGTCGGCGACGTGGTCGGCCGGCTATGCCGGAGCAAAAGGCGCATCGAGTTCATCGTCATCGACAAGGGCATCCGCATGGAGGAAGTGGCCCGCTCCTCGCCCGTTCCCGTATTTCCCGTCCGAACCGCCCGACACGGTCTTTTCAGCAAGACCCTTTCCCATACCCAAAAAACACAAGGAGTATTCGCCATGTCCACCAGCAGCAAAAAACGGTATGTGCGCCAGTGCGTCCTCTTCGGGGCCCTGACTTCGGCACTGTACGCCACGGTGTTCGCCTACCAGGATGTTGTCATGACCTATTTCAGCAAGGGCGGGGTCTATGCCGTCCTGCCGGTGATCACGGTCTTCGCCGTCTCCTATTTCCACGGCAACTTCACCAGCGCCTTCTGGTCCGCGCTGGGCATCGAGGCATCCAAGAAGAGCGCCGCCCGGCAGGTCGCCCCCGAGCAGAAGGTTACGGACACGGCGCCCCGGCCCGACACCCGGCCCCGGTTGCAGGTCAACGCCTAGGAGATCGCCCGGCCGTCCGGCCGCCCTTGTCGCGGCAAGCGCGACGCAGACCCCTTCATGAACACACCACAGGAGCAGACACATGCACGGTCCCATCGGTGAAGTGATCCAGTTTATCGATCTCAATGCCTATACCATCATTTTCCTCTTCCTCGTCGGATTCATCGGCGGCCTGGTCAGCGGGTTCATCGGTTCCGGCGGTGCCTTCGTGCTCACGCCGGGCATGATGAGCCTGGGCGTTCCGGGCACCGTCGCCGTGGCCAGCAACATGTGCCACAAATTCCCCAAGGCCCTGGTTGGGGCGATCAAGCGCTACAAATACGGCCAGGTGGACATCAAGCTCGGGCTCATCATGGGCGTCTTCGCCGAGATCGGCGTCCAGGCGGGCATCATGATCCAGAAACACATCCTCGACACCTGGGGCCAGTCCGGCTCCAACCTCTACGTCTCCGTCATCTTCGTGCTGGTACTGGTGACGGTCGGCTCCTTCGTCATGCGCGACGCCATGCGGATGAAGCGGTCGCAGACCGAAACCGGGTCCGGGACGGGCCTAGCTAAGCGGTTGCAACAGATCGAGCTCTGGCCGATGATCCACGTCAAGGCGGCCAACCTGCGCATCAGCCTGTGGTTCCTCGTCCCGGTCGCCCTGGCCACCGGCATGCTGGCGGCCACCATTGCCGTGGGCGGATTCATCGGCGTTCCCGGCCTGATGTACATCATCGGCGTCACCAGCATCGTGGCCTCGGCCACCGAACTGGTCATCGCCTTCGTCATGGGGCTCGGCGGCACCCTGATCTGGGCCTACTACGGCATGGTCGACATCCGCCTGGTCATGATCATCCTGGCCGGCTCGCTGTTCGGGGTGCAGTTGGGCGCGATCGGCACCACCTACGTCAAGGATTACATGATCAAGTACGTCATGGCCATGATCATGCTCATCGTCGCGGTCAGCCGGTTCCTGGCCCTGCCCAAGTATCTCAACGAACTGCACCTGATCGCGGTGAACGATGCCATGGTCGGGGTCATGACCAAGATGAGTTTCGGCATCATGTGTCTGGCCCTGCTGATCGGCGCCTCGATCATCCTGGCCAGCCTGTTCAAGGCCAGACGCCTGGAAAAGGCGGCCGGCCTTGTCTGACGAACACCACCAGGAGGCCATCATGCCCGCGCGTATCGCCACCATCCTCGTCGCCCTCGATCCGGGAAGCGCCAGCAAGGCCGCTTTTCAACAGGCCCTGCGGCTGGCGCTGTTCCTCAAGGTCGAGCTGATCGCCATCTCGGTGACGCCCCGCTACGAGGGGAACATGCACCGCTGGAAGATCAGCAACGCCGAGGAACAGCTCAGCGAGCCGTTCAAGCGCTGCCTGGAAGAGGCGCGGCAGGCCGCCGCCGAGAAGGGGCAGGCCGTGCGCACCATCCACACCGTGGGCGATCCGGTCGACGAGATCCTCCGTGCCGCCGAAGAAGAGCAGGTCGGGCTGGTGCTCCTGGGCTATCCCAAGCGCACGCGGATCGAGCGGGTCCTGCTCGGCCGGACCTCGGCCAAGGTGATCGGCGGCAGCCCCTGCGACGTCCTCATGGTGCCCGAGCATGCCGAGGTCAATTTTTCGCGGATTCTCGTGGGCATAGATGGATCGGGCTTCAGCATGGAGGCCGGGCGGCGGGCGCTCGACCTGGCGCTGGCCTTCGGCGGCGAGGTCCATGCCCTCACCGTGCTCGACATCCCGGTCGAACGCGGTTTCCGTTACGGGGTGCTGGACGAGGCGCGGGGCAAGAGCTTCCCGCCGCTCCAGACCCTCGCCGGCCAGGGGGAACGCCTGGGGGTGCGGGTGGTGACCGAGATCCGGGAAGGATCGCCCTATGCCACCATCGTCAAGTACGGCACGGAAAAGAAGATCGAACTGATCGTGCTGGGCAGCTACGGCCGGACCGCCCTGGGCGATATCCTCATGGGCAGCGTGGTCGAGCGGGTGACATCCCTCTCCTCGCTCCCCACCCTGGTGGTGAAAAAAAGGTGAACGGTGCGTAGGCGCATCAGCAAGGAGGTGGACAATGACGTGGAACGTTTTCTTTGTCGGTCTGATCGCGGCCATCGGCCTGCTTCATCTGGCCACGACTGCCGTGCGGTTCGTCAGCGGCCGGCGCGACAGCCTGTCTCCGGAAGAAACCCGGATGGCGCGCACCGGCGAGCGCGGCGACTGGTATGTCTTTTTCCATTGCGCGGACCTGCTGGGCAGGGCGGCGAACAACGAGGCGCCCGGCAACGCGGTCCGGGACCGGGCCGAAGGTGCGCCGGCCCGGCAGGAAAAGGCCCGGCGCTCCCGCGCCAGGATCAGTCTGTAACGGTCTGATTTGGTTTTACTGCTTCCGCCGGCGAGGGCGTTTTGTGGCAGCGCCCTCGGGGATGCGGTTTGCGTTCGGTCCCTTGCCGCTCCGTACCGGTCTGGCCGCCCGCTTGAAATCCGTGACGAACAAATCGTCCTCGGCCCACTCCGTGGGGATGGCATGGCCGATATAGGCCTCGATGTCCTCCAGTGACAAGGCTCCCCGTTCGTCGGCCAGGGAGATGGCCTTACCCGTGGCCCCGGCCCTGGCGGTGCGGCCGATGCGGTGCACGTAATCCTCGCTGTCTTCCGGCAGATCGTAGTTGATCACATGGGAGACCCCCTCGATATGCAGCCCCCTGGACGCCACGTCGGTGGCGATCAGCACCGGCAGCTTCCCCGCCTTGAAGTCCCGCATGATCTTCAGCCGCTTTTCCTGGGCGACATCGCCTGAAATCATGCGGCTCTTGCAGTCGTTGGCCGTCATCAGCGCCTGCAGCCGTTCGCCCTCGCGTTTGGTGTTGACGAAGATCATCACCCGCTCCATGGCCTCGCGCCGCAACAGGCCCAGCAGCAGGGAAAATTTTTCCTTGCTGGCCACGTGGTAGAGCACCTCCTCGATATTGGCGGCGGTGAGCTGGTCGGCATCCACCCGCACCTCTTCCGGCATGTTCATGAACTCGTAGGCCAGCTCCATCACCCGGTGGTTGAGGGTGGCGGAGAACATCAGGTTCTGGCGGCGATCGTAGGGCGGCAGGCTGCGGAGGATGTAGCGCAGGTCGCCGATGAAGCCCAGGTCGAACATGCGGTCGGCCTCGTCGATCACCAGCATGTCGACGGCCTTGAGGCTGCACACCTTCTGCTTGAGATAATCGATCAGCCGGCCCGGCGTGCCGATGACGATGTCGACCCCGGCGCGCAGGGTCTCGCGCTGCTTCTGGTAATCGACGCCGCCGTACACGGCCAGGATGGAAAAGCCGCAGTGGGCGCCGAGCAGGCGGGCATCGTGTTCGATCTGCACCACCAGTTCCCTGGTCGGGGCCAGGATGAGGGCGCGTGGCTGGCCGCCGCCGCCCGCCTGCCGCAGAAGCCGGTCGAACAGGGTGATCAGGAAGGCGGCCGTCTTGCCGGTGCCGGTCTGGCCCTGGCCGGCCACGTCTTTGCCCCCGAGGGTGAGGGGCAGGGTCAGGGCCTGGATCGGGGTGCATTCGGTAAAACCCGCCTCGTCAATCCCCTGGCTGAGGGATTCGGGCAGGGTCAGGGCTTGAAAAAGCATTCAACTCCTTTTTGGTTCGTGGTGGCGCCGCCGCGGTCGCGAGCCTGTCCGGAAGGCAGGGCCGTTCCGGCCGGCCCGGCTGCGAGGCGGCTGATGGGTAATGGGTCTGCGGTTTAAATCCCTCAATCGACCCGGAAGTTGAGGAGCACGGAATCGCGGGAGGGAAAGAACTGGCGGTAGGCGGTGTTCGATTTTTCCAGCATGATCTTCGCCGCCCTGACCGAGTCGGTGTCCTTGTACTTGTCGGAAAGGTAAATGATTTCGCGGATGCCGGCCTGGATGATGACCTTGGTGCATTCGTTGCAGGGAAACAGGGCCACGTAGAGGCGGCAGTCGCGCAAATCGTAGGTGATCGAGTTCAGGACCGCGTTCAGTTCGGCATGGCAGACATAGGGATACTTGGTGTCGAGATAGTCGCCCTCCCGCGCCCAGGGCAGCTCGTCGTCTGAACAGCGCCAGGGAAAGCCGTTGTAGCCGACGCCGACGATCTTGTTCTGGCTGTTGGCCACGCAGGCGCCCACCTGGGTATTGGGGTCCTTGGAGCGGTGGCCGGAAAGGATGGCCACGGCCATGAAGTACTCGTCCCAGGAGAGATAGTCGGTGCGCTTGGTGGTCATGGGGTTTCCCCCGCGCTCTGTCGGGCCTGCTGTTCCTTGAACTGCCGCCGCCGCTGCCGCCAGTCCGGGGCGATGCCCGCCGCCTTCTCGACGAATTTCCTGATGGCCTGAAAATAGAGCGGTCCGGCCTCGGCAATGAGCGAATTGTGATCGGCTCGGGGCACGATCTGCAGTTCCTTATTTTTGGCCCCGCTCTCGGCCTGGAGGGTTTCGGCCTGCCACAGCGGGATCAGTTGGTCGTACTGGCCGTGGAGGATGAAGGTCGGCTTGGCGATCCGGGCGATCTTGCCGCCGTTGTTAAAGGTCTGCTCCTCGCCGATGCCCATGTCGGCGAGGTCGATGCCGAGCACCTTGGCCAGCGGCAAAGTCCTGGCGAATCCGGACTCGATGATCAGGCCGCCGATGGCCTCCTCGTGGGTGGAGGCCACATCGATGGCACAGGCGCTGCCCAGGGACCGCCCCATGACGAACAGGGCGCCGGTGTAGCCGTGGCCGGCCAGCCAATCCTTCAGGGCGAGGAACACGGTGTTGCCGTCCGGCAACAGGGTGCTGGTCAGGGGCGTGCCAGTGCTCCAGCCGTAGCCGCGGTATTCGGTCACCAGGAAATTGAGGTTTTCCCGGACGTACATCGGGCCGACCTCGTCGTAATCGGGAATGATCTCGCCGTTGCCGTGGAAAAAAATCAGGGTGGGCGAGGTCGGGGCATGGCTGTACAGCCGGCAGGCGATGGTCACGTCGGCGGCGACCGGAACGTCGATGTCGATGGCGCCTGCGGGCGGCGTGTTCCTGGCCACCTTGAGAGGGTGAAAGAGCAGTTGGGTGATTTCTGGTCGGTCCATGTGGGTAAGCATCGCAGACGGATGGATGGGGGTTGACTGTTCCGCCCGACAGGTGGCAATCAGGAGCACGAGCGCCAAGCCCGCCACGCCGGTGCGGCGTTGCCGCCACCTGCCGGCGCGCGCCCGGCACAGGCGACATGGCCGAACGGGCACGGGATGCTGGGAACCGGAGCGCATGGCGGACACGAACGAACGGGGGTCGGGGATTGAAGCCACAATCGGGTCATGTTTTCCTGCGGTATCGATCACCGCTCCTTACCCCAAGTTGCCGTCTTTGTCAAAATGTCGTTCTTCCGCGCAGGAAAAGATGGGCCGCGGCTCCCGTCGTCGTCCCCGGACGTCCCCACCGCCCCGGTTGCTTGCGGGGCGCCTGCCACGGTCGCCGCGTCGAGACCGCTTGCATTCCTGCCGGAATGTTTTTACTGTGGTGGACAGGATCACCCTGCGCACCCGGCGCCGCCAATCCCCAAGGCGCCATAGCCATTCGACAAAAAACGGGATGCCTCGACACCTCCTTGCCGCCGTTCTGGCCCTGCTCCTCGTTGCCGCTCCGGCCACGGCCGAAAACGGGGCGAACGGAGAGCATCGTCCGCAGTTGGCCAGCCCGGCGACCGGGGCCAGGCTCGCCGTCCCGAAGCGCCCGCTCACCCGCGCAAGAAAGGGCCGGACGAGTCCGTTCGTCTACCTGGCCGGGATGATCGCCGCCAACGAATACGTATTCAACTCCTTCACCGATCTCGGCCTGGGCGCGTTTAATCCGGACATCATCGACCGCGTTCTCGCCACCCCGGACACGCACTGGGCCTTTGGCCGGCTTGAGCGGTCCCTGCCCGTCGGCAAGCGTCTGCCGGCGGCCTTCTCACCTTCCGGCAACGACACCGCCGGGCGGTCCGTCGGTGCCAAAGGCGGGCCATCCACCCCGTTTTTCGGCGATCCGTTCAGATCTCTTCCCGGACTTGAGCCCCCGATCTCCATCGGCATGGACGCCGGCTTCGGGGCAGACCCGATCCTGGCCTCACGCAACGGGTCGCACGGTCCGACCGGCGGCGACCTCAGCGCCGGCGGCGGCAATTCCAGCCGGGTTCCCCTGGCCTATCGCTACGCCATGGACAAAAAGACCTCGGTCAATGCCGGGGTGACGTGGATTCAGGATCTCGGCGACGCCACGGGTATGGAGCCCTCCCTGAACGAACCGGGGAGCGACGGCTCGGCCACCAACAGACTGCCCGGCGTGAACCTGAACCTGGGGGCGAGCTACAAGGCGCTGACCCTGACCGGCGGCTACATCCATGCCCTGGACAACCGCACCTCGACCGAGCTTGCCCTGGCGGGCGAAGAGAGCGATCCCGTGGCCTGGAGCAGCGAACTCGCTTATTCCACGGAACTCCTGCGCCGGGAAACGACCCTGGCCGTGGGGTACCAGCGGTCCTCGGAGGCCCTGCACGCCTATCTGCCCGAGGAGCGCTACCGGACCAGGGCCTCCGTGGCCCTCTCCGATTCCACCGTGTTCAGCCTCGAATATTACCTGGACAGGGAAGACGACATGGCCGACAACGGCGATACGGACGGCTACGGCATCACCACCAAGATCGGTTTCGGTTTCTGAACGGCGACACTGGCGGAACGCCGGAGGGATGCGTTCGAGCCCATGGACAGGCGGGAAACCGTGAGTCTACGCGCCCGGGCCGCAGCCGGAAACGACTCAGGCGGCCCGAACGGCCCAGGCCAGATCCGCAGTGCCCTCCGCGAGCCGCAGGGTCAGCTGTTCCCGAATGGCGACACCGGCAGCCTGGTCGATCTCCTCGTCGCCGACATAGACGATCACCTCCACCGGGCGGCCGGGGCCGGCTTCCCGCTGGATGGCGATGTCGGCGCAGACCTCGACCCCCGGATACTGCGCCTCGAGATAATCGACGATGATCTGCCCCCGCGTGTCGGCGAGATTGTCGGCGCTCCGTTCAACGTCGAACCCCTCTTCCTGAAACAAATTGCCGGCCATGATACAGTCGGCCACAATAATACGTGTAATCGCCACTTGTCCGCTCCTTTGCGCGCGTGCATCCCGCATGGTTTCGTGCTGTTCTTCCGGAAACAGCTCTATACCACAGAGCGGCCGCGCGGCCAAGCAGGAAGGCGCGGCACGGCCATCAGGCCGGATTCTTCCGGCAGGGGTGTGCTCCCCGACGGCCGACGGCCACCCCCCTTTTTTCTATGCGGACGGGGGGAGATGCTCTATAGTACGCGGCATGAACGTCATCCGCGTACGCGAGGCGGCGGTCATGGCGCCTCGACACGCGAATCCGAAAAGGACTGGCTGGAATTTTGCAGTATCGTCAAGGCACTCGAACCGCCGATGGACCCGCCCTCCATGGTCCGGGACCATCCTGCCGTTCGATCGTGTGCCGCTCCCAACCAATCTTTGCACTTCATGAGGAAACGATGAAATACCTTGCCACCGCAACCGGCGTCATCACGATCCTGTTGACCATGCTGCTGGGCGAAGCCGCCGCCGGCGTCTCGATCAGCGTCGGCGAACCCGGATTTTACGGCCGGATCGACATCGGCAACTTTCCGCAACCGCGGCTGGTCTACGCCGAACCGATAATCGTCCGGCGCGTCACCACCTGGTACCCGCCGATCTATCTGCGGGTGCCACCCGCCCACGTCAAGCACTGGTACAAACACTGCAATGCGTACAACGCCTGCGGCCGGCCGGTCTACTTTGTCGACGACGCCTGGTACCGCGATGTGTATGCCCCCCGCTACCGGGAACACCGCCGCGTCGTGGTGCCGCCGCCTCCGCCCCGTAGACCGACCTACTACGAATACCGCAAGTATGAGCACAGACCGCCGAAAAAGGTCTACATCCGTGATGAACGCCCCAAGAGCGACCATCGCCGTGACCACCGGGACGACCATCGGGGTCGCAGATAACCGGCGGCCCGGTGCGCCATTCACCCGCGCGGGACAGACCCCGCCGCCATCGCGGGTGCGGCTCGCCCTCCCGGCGCTGTGGCTGCTGGCGCTCGTGCTGTGCCCCCACCCCCTGTTCGCCAGGGATGCCATCACCTGGATGGAGGTGAGCATGCCGCCCTACCTCATCCAGGAAGGGTCGGCAAAGGGGCAGGGGTACGGCGACGTGGTCACCGCCATCCTCCGGGAGAACCTGCCCGAGTACGACCACTACACCATGGTCACCAACGTGGTCCGTCATTTTCAGAAATTCAGGGATGGGGAAAAGGTGTGCAGCGTGGGGTTGTACCGGACGCCGGAACGGGAAGCCTTCATGTATTTTTCCATTCCCAGCCTGTTGACCATGCCCGCGGTGCTCATCATCAGGAAGGACAGGCACGCCGATTTCGGGGCAACGGCGAGCGTCAGGCTCGATGATCTCCTCACCCGGCAGGTCGTCATCGGCCTGAGCAAGGACCGCTCCTATGGCGCGGAAATCGATGCCGTGCTCAAACGGCACCGGGGCGGGGAGCAATTGCTGTATTACGGCGGTCAGGAACTTGCCGGCAACTATTTCAGGATGCTCATGCGCAACCGGGTCGACGGCCTGATCGGCCTGCCGGACGAGGCCATGTATCATGCGGAAAGAATGGGCCTGCGGGATCAGCTCATGACCCTGCCCCTCGAGGAGAACCGGCACAGTTACGCGGGCTGGCTCTGCACCGTGGGCTGCTCGAAAAACGCCTGGGGCGAGGCGGTCATCGACAGGATCAACGCCATCCTGGTCCAACAACGGCCGACGGCGCGCTACCGGGCCGCCTACGAACGCTGGCTGGATGGCGCCACTCTGGAGCGGTACCGTGCCGTCTACCGCGAGGTTTTTCTCACCGCCCTGCCCCCTTCGGTTCCGGCCCGGTAATCTTGGCCGGAACAGCCGTAAGAAGGGAATTCCTACTTGCTCTTGCGCTTGGCGATCTTTTTCGAAAACTGCTTTTTGTACAGCCGTCGGGCCTCGGCCAGCCGCTTCTCGCTTTTCTCGATCAGCAACTCCTGGGCCGAGCGCTTTTCCTCCCTGGCCTCGGGCCGCCGCTGCACGTAGCCGCCATCGGGCTGCATCTCCCAGGCCCCGCGCCGGTCGCCCAACTGTAGATTGAGGATTTCCCGCAACTGCGCCTGCAAGGTCGGCGCTTCCACCGGCGCCATCACCTCCACCCGTCGATCCAGATTGCGTTTCATCAGGTCGGCCGAGCCGATGTAATATTCTTCCTGGCCATTGTTGCGGAAATAGTAGATGCGCGAATGCTCGAGAAAACGGCCGACAATGGACACCACCCGGATATTGTCCGACAGGCCGGCAATGCCGGGCCGCAACAGACAACTGTCGCGGATGATCAGGTCCACCCTGACCCCGGCCTGCGAGGCCTGGTACAGCGCCGCGATCACGTCCATGTCGGTGAGGGCGTTGCTCTTCAACTGGATCAGTCCCTGGTTGCCCTTGCCCTGATGCTCGATCTCCCGTTTGATGTTTTCCAAAAGCGTCTTTTTCAGAATCCGGGGTGAAGGCAGCAGTTTCTTGTAATTCCGTGCCGGCGCATAGCCAAGGGTGAGAAAATTGAAGAACTCGGTGAGGTCGTTGCAGACGTCGGGGGCGCAGGTGAGCAGACCGAGGTCGCTGTAGGCCCGCGCCGTGCCGGCGTGGTAGTTGCCGGTGCCGATGTGGGCGTAGCGTTTGAGGCCGTTGTAGTCGCGGCGGACCACGAAAATGACCTTGGAATGGGTCTTGAGGCCGACCACGCCATAGGTGACGTGGACGCCGGCCTCTTCCAGGTAGGTGGCCCAGTGGATATTGGCCGACTCGTCGAAACGGGCCATCAGCTCGACCACCACCGCCACCTGCTTGCCGTTGCGGGCCGCGTCGAGCAGATACTGGATGATCTGCGAGTTGGCCGAGGTCCGGTACAGGGTCATCTTGATCACCAGCACCTTGGGGTCGGTGCTGGCCTCCCTCAAAAACCGCTCCACCGAGGAGCTGAACGACTCGTAGGGGTGCTGGAGCAAGAACGGCCCCTCTTCCCGGATCAGGTGGAAGATGTTCGGAAAATCGCCGGCGAGCCTGTAATGGTCGAGGGGCTGGTGGGGCGGATAATGGAGTTCGGGCTTGTCGATGGCCACGATCTCCATCAGGTCGCGCTTGGCCATGATGCCGTCGACGGTGAACACGTCCTGGCGGGAATTGATGCCCAACTGCGAGGCCAGCATGCCCCGGTGCTGCCGGGTCATGGCCGGATCGACCTCGAGCCGGACCACCTCGGCGAACTTGCGATCCTGGAGCGCGGTTTCGATCATGGACAGCAGATCGATGGCCTGGTCCGGCCACTGCTCGGTGATGGCGTTGCGGGTCACCCGGAACAGTTCGCAGCTCTCGATCACCATGCCGGGAAAGATGATTTCCAGGTTGTTGGCGATCACATCCTCGAACAGAACATACACATGCCTGGCCGGATCGACCCGGATGAAGCGCGGGATGCCGGTGCCGGTGGTGGGTATCTTGATCCGGTTGAGGTAGACATGGTCGTCGTTGCTGTGCCGGGTGGCGACCAGGAGGTTCAGCGACAGGTTGGAGATGAAGGGAAAGGGATGGGCCGGGTCCATGCCCTGCGGGGTGAGCAGAGGGTAAATGGAGTCGCGGAAGTAGCCGGCCATCTGCTGGCGCTGCTGCTCGTCGAGTTCGCCGTACTTGAGGATGCGGATCTCCTGGGCGGCCAGGCGGGCGAGCAGTTCGCGTTCCATGGCCTCCTGCCTGTCCAGGAGATCGCGGATGATGGCGTAGCTCTCGTCGATCTGCTGCTGCGGCGTCCGCCCGTCGATGGACAGCAGCTTCAGACCGGCGCCGACCTGCTGCTTGAGGCCTCCGATCCGCTTCATGAAGAACTCGTCGAGGTTGGAGCCGATGATCGACAGAAAAAAGACGCGCTCAAGCAGCGGATTGCGCTCGTCCGTGCTTTCGTGAAACACCCGCCGGTTGAATTCGAGCCAGGTCAGCTCGCGGTTGAGGTACCATTCCGGCGAAGAGAGATCGAACACCTTCTCCTTTTTTCCGGCCGCGCCGTTTTTCGATTCGTGCGACCTGGCCCCCGCTTCCCCTTTCATCTCTAAACCAGCCATTGCCTCCTCCCCATCGAGAGCTCTGCGGTATTTCTGTAAAAATCAATCATACCGCAGTCCAGGGACAGGAGGGTAGCAATTTTTCCGCCCGCCGTGACCGGGGCGCGGGTAATCTGCCGGGAGCAGATCCGCACCGGCGCCCTACAGAGGGGCACGGCGTGGCTGGTGCCGCCAGGGAAGACGAGAGGCGGTCCCGGAAAGAGTCAGCTCCCGGTCAGGGCGGCGACGATCCAGCCGAGCAGGGAACCGGGGAACAGCCCCAGGCCGAGGGCGCCCGCCAAGCACACGCCGAGGGCGGCGGTCATGCCCGGCGAGAAGGTCAGACTGACGGGGGCCTCGGCCTCGCTCATGTACATCAGGCGGACCACCCGCAGGTAGAAATAGGCCGAGATGGCGCTGAACAGGACCGCGCCGACCACGGTGAGGGTGTAGCCGGCGGTGAAGGCGGCCTTGAGCAGGTAGAACTTGCCTATGAAGCCGCCGGTGGGGGGAATACCGGTGAGGGAGAAGAGAAAGACCAGCATCAGGGCGGCAACCACCGGGTGGCGGGTCGCGAGCCCCTTGCAGTCGTCGATCGACTCGCGGGACTGCCCCGGCGCGGCCAGCAGCATGAGGACGGCGAAGGCGCCGAGGTTCATGAACAGATAGACCACCAGGTAGGTCATGGTGGCGGCCATGCCTTCGGCGGTGCCGGGCAGAAGGCCGAGCACGGCGTAGCCGGCATGGGCGATGGAGGAGTAGGCCAGCATCCGCTTGAGGCTGTGCTGGCAGAGGGCGGAGATGTTGCCCACACCCATGGTCAGCAGGGCCAGCACTGCCAGAATCGGACCCCAATGGTCCTGCAACTGCGGCAGGCCCTCCAGCAGCATCCGGCCGAAGATGGCGAAGCCGGCCGCCTTGGGACCAACCGACATGAAGGCGGTCACCAGGGTCGGCGCCCCTTCGTACACATCCGGGGTCCAGAGATGAAAGGGCGCCACCGCCACCTTGAAGCACAGGCCGGCCAGAAGCAGGCCGAGCGCGGCCAGCAGGGCCGGGTTGGCGGCCAAGTTCCGAGAGGCGATCAACTCGGCGATCCGACCGATGTCGGTGGTGCCGGTGAGTCCGTAGAGGAGCGACATGCCGAACAACAGCAGGGCTGAGGCAAAGGCACCCATGAGGAAGTACTTGATCGCCGCCTCGCTGGTCCGCTGCTCCCGCTTGTGCAGGCCCACCAGGGCGTAGACCGGCAGGGCCATCAGTTCCAGGCCCAGGTAGAGCACCATCAGGTCGCCGGCCGAGGCCATGAGCAGCATGCCTACCAGGGAAAAGAGGAGCAGGCTGTCGTATTCGCCCTGGCGCGGACCGATGAGCCGCCGGAACTGTCCGGCCATCAAGGTGGTCAAAATGACCGCGCCCAGGCAGATGACCTTGAAGACCTTGGCATAACCGTCGGCCAGGAACATGCCGCCGAAGGCCGTGACGGGCTGTGCCGCCAGGATCATGGCCAGGGCGGTCAGGCAGCCGAGCACGGTCAGCCAGGGCAGCAGCTGCCGCTGGCGGGGCAGAAACAGGTCGCAGCCGATCAGCAGCACGCCGATGCCGATGAGCAGCAGTTCGGGCAGGATGGGTTCCAGGGCGGTCCAGCTGACAGCCGCAGTGTGTATCATGGTTGGTCCTCGTTCAGATGCACGTGAGATCGTCGCCGGTTACGGGAGATATGAAGTGAGGGGCGGCAACACCGGTCCGGCCAGACCCACGCCATGGACCTGGTCGAGCAGATGCCCCACCGAGACATGCAGGAAGCTGAGCAGGGCGTTGGGATAGAGGCCGATCCACAGGATTAGCACCGCCATGGGCGCCAGGGTGAGGATCTCCCGCAGGTTGAGCTGGATCAGCCCCCGCATGCCGTCCCGTACCTCGTTGAAAAAGATGCGCTGGTACAGCCAGAGCATGTACCAGGCCCCGAGGATCAGGCCGGAGGCGGCGATCACCGCGGCCCAGGGCTGGCTCTCGAAGCCGCCGAGCAGAATGAGAAATTCGCCGATGAAGCCGTTGGTGCCGGGCAGGCCCACCGCCGCCAGGGTGAAGAGCAGGAAGAAGCCGGCAAAGACCGGCATGGTCGAGGCCAGGCCGCCGTAGGCCGCGATTTCACGGGTGTGGGTGCGCTCGTAGATCATACCCACGGCGAGGAACAGGGCGCCGGTGACCAGGCCGTGATTGATCATCTGCAGGATGGACCCTTCCAGGCCGCGCTGGTTCAGGGCGAACAGGCCCAGGGTGACGAAACCCATGTGGCTGACCGAGCTGTAGGCGATCAACCGTTTCAAATCGGTCTGGGCCAGACAGATAACGGCGCCGTAGACGATGGCGATCACCGACAGGGCCAGCATGGGCAGCATCATCTGCTGGGTGGCGTCCGGCAGGATGGGCAGGGAGAAGCGCAGGAACCCGTAGGCACCCATCTTGATCAGCACGCCGGCCAGGATGACCGAACCGGCGGCCGGGGCCTCGGTGTGGGCGTCGGGCAGCCAGGTGTGCACCGGCCACATCGGCACCTTGACCGCGAAGGCGGCGAAAAAGGCCCAGAAGAGAATCAGTTGCAGCTTGAGCGGGTAGGCCTGCCCGGCCAGCTTGAGGATGTCGAAGGTGCGGCCGCCGTGCTGATAGAGAAGAATGATCCCGACCAGCATCAGCAGGCTGCCCACCAGGGTGTAGAGAAAGAACTTGACGGTGGCGTAGATCCGGTTGGGGCCGCCCCAGATGCCGATGATCAGGAACATCGGGATGAGCATGGCCTCCCAGAAGATGTAGAACAGGATAAAATCCGTGGCGCAGAACACGCCCATCATGGCCCCTTCGAGGAGCAGCATGGCAATGAAGAATTCCGGCACCTTGTCGCCGATCGACTCCCAGGACACCAGCACCGACAGGACGATGATCAGGGCGGTGAGCAACAGAAAAAGGATGCTGATGCCGTCGATGCCGAGGCTGTAGTTGATGTGCAGGGCGGGAATCCAAGGATGCTGCTCGACGAACTGCATCACGTGGGTGGATTTGTCGAACAGCAGGACCAGCGGCAGGGTCAGCAACAGTTCGACCAGGCTGACGAAAAAGGCCATCAGCCGGATGGTGGCGGTCTGCTGCCGGGGGACGCACAGCAGGGACAGCCCGCCAAGGATGGGGAAGAAGATCAGGATGCTGAGCAGGGGCATGGACATCGCGAAGGGTTCCGTAAGGGTTCGGGGTTAGAGGCCGATCAGCAGCACCGCCACCAGGGCCAGGGCGCCGCCGCCCATCCAGGCGAGGTAATGCGCCACCTGGCCGTCCTGCAGCCGCCGCAGCCGCTCGGCAAAGGCGCCGATGGCCTTGGGCAGCCCGTTGACCACGCCCTCGATGCAGGCCATATCGACGATCCGCAGCACCACCTTGCGGCTGAAGGCCAGGGTCGGCTTGACCAGGATAGCGTCATACAGTTCGTCGATATAATACTTGTTCAGCAGCAAGCGGTAGACAAAGGCCAGCCGTTCGGCCACAAGACCCGGCAGATGCGGCTTCAGGCGGTACAGGTAGTAGGCCAGGCCGATGCCGCAGACCCCGGCCAGGATCGAACTGCCCATGAGCAGGGCCTCGGTGGCGGCGGAGACATGGACATGGGGATGGCCGAGCACTGGTTCGAGGAAGTGGGCCCAGTGGTTGTCGCCGCCCAGCAGCGCGGGCACGCCGAACCAGCCTGCCGTGACCGCGCCGACGGCCAGCAGCATCAGGGGCACGGTGACCACCGCCGGCGATTCGTGCAGATGGTGGCGCTGCTCCTCGGTGCCGCGGAATTCGCCGTGGAAGATGAGAAACAGCAGGCGGAAGGAATAGAAGGCGGTCATGAAGGCCACCAGGGTACCGACAGCCCAGGCGAATTTGCCGGCGGCCAGATCGGTGTTGAAGGCCATGAGCAGGATCTCGTCCTTGCTGAAAAAGCCGGCCAGGCCGGGCACGCCGGCAATGGACAGGGAGGCGAGGAGAAAGGTCCAGTAGGTGATGGGCATTTTCTCTTTCAACCCGCCCATGGAGCGAACGTCCTGTTCGTGGTGCATGCCGAGGATCACCGAGCCGCAGCCGAGAAAGAGCAGTGCCTTGAAATAGGCGTGGGTGAACAGGTGAAAGATGCCGGCCGAATAGGCGCCGACGCCGCAGCCGATGAACATGTAGGCCAGCTGGCTCACCGTGGAATAGGCCACCACCCGCTTGATGTCGGTCTGAACCAGGGCGATGGTGGCGGCGAACAGGGCGGTGACCGCGCCGAGCACGGTGATCAGGTTGAGCGTCGCCGGCGAGAGGGCGAAGATCGGGTTGCAGCGGGCGATCAGGAAGACGCCGGCCGTGACCATGGTGGCGGCGTGGATCAGGGCGCTGACCGGGGTCGGTCCCTCCATGGCATCCGGCAGCCAGACATGGAGCGGGATCTGGGCCGACTTGCCGATCGCCCCGCAGAAGAGCAGGAGCGCAATCAGGGTGGCCGCGTTGACCTGGCTGCCGAACAGATTGATCGTCTGCCCTTCCAGTTCGCTCACCCGGCCGAACACCTCATGATAATGGAGGCTGCCGAACAGGGTGAAGACGAGAAACAGGCCGAGGAGAAAGCCGAAATCGCCGAAACGGTTGACGATGAAGGCCTTCTTGCCGGCATCGGCGGCCGACTGCTTGTTGTAGTAAAACCCGATCAGCAGGTAGGAAGACAGGCCTACCGCCTCCCAGCCGAAGAAGAGCTGGAGGAAGTTGTTGCCCAGCACCAGCATGAGCATCGAGAAAGTGAAGAGGCTCAAATAGGCGAAAAAACGGTAATAGCCCTCCTCGCCCTTCATGTAGCCCACCGAGTAGATATGCACCAGCGAGCTGACGCTGGTGACCACGATCAGCATCACCGCGGTCAGTTGATCGACCAGAAAACCCACCGAAACGTTCAAGTTGCCCGACTGGATCCAGGTGTAGATGTCCTGGTTGATGATCACGCCCGACTGCACCCGGAAAAAGGCGGCCAGGGCGCAGCAGAAGGAAAGCAGCACCGCGACGATCGGCAGCCAGTGGGCCCGCGCGCCCCAGCGCCTGCCCACGAGCAGGGTGATGACGAATGAGGCCAGCGGCAACAGCGGAATGGCAAGCAGGGAGGCCGGCATGTTCTTATCCCTTGAGGTGGTTGATGGTGTCGACGTGCACGCTGCGCCGGCTCCGGTAGAGGGCGATGGCAATGCCGAGCCCGATGGCGGCCTCGGCCGCGGCCACGGTGATGATGAAAAAGGTGAAGGCCTGGCCGCGCACGCTGTCGAGGAAATGGCTGAGCGCCACCAGGTTGAGGTTGACGCCGTTGAGCATCAGTTCGATGGACAGGAACATGATGATCACGTTGCGCCGGGTGAGAAAGCCACAGACCCCGATGCAGAACAAAATGGCCGCCAGGGCCAGGTACCAGGACAGGGGAATCACCGGAGCACCTCCTTGCCGTCGGCCCCGGACTCAGGGGTGTCCGCGCCGTTCTCGTCCCGCCGCGCCAGCACCAGGCCGCCGATCAGGGCCACCAGCAGGATCAGGCCGGCGATTTCGAAGGGCAGCAGATAACTGGTATACAATTCCTGGCCCAGGGCCTTGGTGTGGGTCGCCCCGCGGATGGCCGCCACGGTCCAGGCACCCTTCTCGCCCAGGCTGAAGGCGGGGATCGTGGCGATCAGGCCCACGGCCAAGCCGGCAGCGATGATCCGGCCGAGCCAGGCGTTGGGCACGAAGGCGGTCAAATGGAGTTCTTCACGCAGGCTGACCAGGAAGAGCACGAACAGATAAAGCACCAGGATGGCGCCGGCGTAGACGATGATCTGCACCGCGGCCAGGAACTCGGCGTTCAGGGTCAGGTACAGGCCGGCCATGTGGAAAAAGAGCACCAGGACCATGAGCACGCAATGGACCGGGTTGCGCAGGCTGATGGCCAGAAGGCCGCTGACGACGATCATCAGGGCGCAGTAACCGAAAAAGAGCTGGAGAAACATCGGCGCCTTCCTCAAGATTGTTCCGGGGGGAGATGCTGCCGCCACTTCCGCCCCACCACCTGCTGCTCGCCGCTCCATTCGGGCGGCACCGGCAACCGTTTCGGGCCGGTCAGATTGCGCTCGGCCTGGCCGCGCGGCCGCCAGAACGGATTGACGTATTCCTTGACCGGCTTATCCATCTGGGCCACGAATCGGTCCCAGTTGGCCAGCAGCTGTTCCCTGGTGAAATAGAGCGAGGGCCGCTCGTAGCGGCTGTATTCGTACACCTCGGTGAGAACGATGGCGTTCACCGGGCAGACCTCCTCGCAGTAACCGCAGTAGACGCAGCGCAGGGCCTCGATCCGATAGCAGTCGATCACCCGGCGGCTGCCCGGCTCCTTGTCCTTGTGCGAGCGGATGCGGATGCAGCGCGACGGACAGACCATGGCGCAGCGCATGCAGCCGATGCACTTGCAGTCACCGGTGGCCGGGTCGCGCACCAGGGCGTGCTGGCCACGGAAACCGGGGCGGATCTGCGGCCGCTCGTCGGGATACTGGCGGGTGATCGGCCTGGAAAAAAGCCGTCTCAGGGTCAGACCCATGCCCTGGAGGATCTCGGTCTGAAAGATCGTGCCCAGCCAGCTGCGCCGGGGTTTGTATTGAATCTGCATGGTTTTCCTTGTTTATCCCCCTATGTGAGGATCGCCTTCATGCAGGCGGTGAAAACGATGTTCGCCAGCGCCAGCGGGATGAGCACCTTCCAGCCCAGCCCCATCAACTGATCGTAGCGGTAGCGCGGCAGGGTGGCCCGGATCCAGATGAACACGAACATGAACAGGTAGATCTTGAGCACGAACCACAGCGGCGGGAAAAAGGGCACGGCAAAGGGACCGTTCCAGCCGCCGAGGAAGCAGATGGTGGCAATGGCGGCCATCACCATCATGCCGATGTATTCGGCCATGAAGAAGATGGCGTAGCGCATGCCGCTGTACTCGGTGGAGTAGCCGGAAACCAGTTCGGTTTCCGCTTCGGGCAGGTCGAAGGGCACCCGGTTGGTCTCGGCCAGCATGCTGATGAAGAAGACAAAGAAACCGATGCACTGCGGCATGAGATACATGCCGAGGAAGCGGTCGCCCTGGGCCTCGACGATGGCGCTCAGGTTGAGCGAGCCGGCCATGAGCATCACCCCCACCAGGCTCAGGCCCATGCTGATCTCGTAGCTGATGACCTGGGCCATGGAGCGCATGCCGCCCAGAAAACTGTACTTCGAGTTCGACGACCAGCCAGCCAAAACCACGCCGTAGCTGGCCAGCGAACTCATGGCGAAGATGAACAGGAGGCCGATGTCGATGTCGGCCAGCACCCAGCCCCTGGCAAAGGGCAGCACCGCCAGCGAGGTCATCATCGCCACCAGGCAGATGATGGGCGCGGCCAGGAAGGTCGGCCGGTCGGCGTTCTCGGGGATGATGTCCTCCTTGAAGAAGGACTTGATGCCGTCGGCGATGGGCTGGAGCAGGCCGTGCCAGCCGATCCGCATCGGCCCCAGCCGCACCTGCATGTGGCCGATGATCTTGCGCTCGAAATAGGTCGCGTAGGCCACATGGAGCATGACCACCACAAAGAGGATCACGATCCACACGAGCATGAGCAGGATATCCATACCATTCCTCGGTCAATCAGAACATTCGGTTCGAAAAAAATACAATCAGCGGTCGGACTCGCCCAGCACCACGTCCAGGCTGCCGATGTTGGCGATCAAATCGGCGATCAGCTCGCCCCTGGCAATCGCGGCCAGGGCGCCGATGTGGATGAACGAGGGCGAGCGGATGTGCATCCGGTAGGGCCGGTTGTTGCCGTCGGAGATGAAATAGAAGCCGAGTTCGCCCTTGGGCACTTCGGTGGCCACGTAAACATCGCCGGAAATATACAGGTTGCGGTCGCGGACCAGCTTGATCAGGCCGGTGCCGTAGACATTGGTCCCGGCCTCGATGCGGGCCGGCACCTTGTTGGGCATGACCAGGTCCGGGGCGTCCGGGCCGGCGATCGGGCCGGGCGGCAGTTGATCGATGCACTGCTGGATGATCCGCGCCGACTGGTGCAGTTCCTCCATGCGGCAGCGGTAGCGGGCGTAGATGTCGCCATCGCTGCCCAGGGGCACCTCGAAATCGACCAGGGCGTAAGCGTCGTAGGGCTGGTGCTTGCGGACATCGTAATCGACACCCGAGCCGCGCAGGCAGGCCCCGGTCAATCCCAGCGCCAGGGCCTCCTCGCCGCTGACCTTGCCGATGCCCACCGTGCGCTTGAGCCAGATGCGGTTGGTGTCGATCAGGGTCTCGTATTCCTCGATTTTGCTGGGGAAGATGTCGAGAAAGCGCTGCAGGCCGTCGATGAAGCGGGCGGTCACGTCCTGGCGGACGCCGCCGATGCGGGGATAGGAAAAGGTCAGCCGCGCCCCGCACAGCTCCTCGAACAGATCGAGCAAAATCTCGCGTTCACGGAAGCAGTAGAGGAAGACGGTCATGGCGCCGATGTCCAGGGCGTGGGTGGCCAGCCAGAGCAGGTGCGAGCAGATCCGCGACATCTCGGCCACTATGGTGCGGATGTATTTGGCGCGCAGGGGCACGGAGATGTCGAGCAGCCGCTCCACCGCCACACAGTAGCCGACGTTGTTGGCCATGGCGGCGATGTAGTCGAGCCGGTCGGTGAGGATCAAGGCCTGGGCGTAGGTCTTGTTTTCCGCCAGTTTTTCAAAGCCGCGGTGGAGATAGCCCACCTGGGGCGTGCATTCGACGATGGTTTCGCCGTCCAGTTCGAGATCGACCCGGAGCACGCCGTGGGTGGCCGGATGCTGCGGCCCCATGCGCAGGGAGTAGCGTTCGCCCTCGCCGTCGGCCACCGGAATGTCCATGCTCTTCGTGATCGGCCGGGTCATTCTTCGTCCTCCTCGTCCGGTATCGCCTGGCCGTGGGCATGCCCTTCCGGATCGAAACCGAACCGGTCGAGTTCCTGCACCTTGGCGAGCAGTTCGGTCATGCCGACCCACTCTTCCCTGCCCCTGAGCGGATAGTCCTTGCGCAGGGGATGGCCGACCCAGTCGTCCGGCATCAGCACCCGGCGTAGATCGGGATGGTTGTTGAAGCGGATGCCGAGCAGGTCGTAGGTTTCCCGCTCCAGCCAGTTGGCCCCGGCCCAGAGTTCGACCACCGAATCGATGGCCGGTTCCTTGTCGCCCACCTCGGCCCGCACCCGGATCTCATGGCGCAACGGAATGGAATAGAGGTTGTAGACCACCTCGAACCGCGACAGGCCGGATTCCTTGCGGCGGACGTTGTCCACCCCGCAGAGCGAGCGCAGGTGGTTCATGCGGATGGTGTCGGTATCCCGCAGCCAGCGGAGCATATCGACGATCCGGCCCGGCCGGACGACCACCGCGGTCTGGCCCTGATTGGTGTAGCTGTGCAGGATTTCGTCGGGAAACGCGGCCCGCAATCCATCGACTATCGCCATCTGCTCCATCGGTACTCTTCCTTGCGAATCTTTTCCTGAAGTTGCAGAAACCCTTCGAGCAGCGCCTCGGGGCGGGGCGGGCAGCCGGGGACATAGACGTCCACCGGGATGATTTGGTCGACCCCCTGAGTGACGGCGTAGGTGTCGAAGACGCCGCCGCTGCACGCGCAACTGCCCATGGCCAGGACATAGCGGGGCTCGGGCATCTGATCGTAGACCCGCCGCAGCACCGGCGCCATCTTCTTGCTCAGGGTGCCGGCCACCACCATGCAGTCGGCCTGGCGGGGGCTGGCCCGGAAGAGGATGCCGAAGCGGTCGAGATCGTTGGTCGAGGCGCCGGCGTCCATCATCTCGATGGCGCAGCAGGCTAGGCCGAAGGTCACCGGCCAGATCGAACCGGCCCGGCCCCAATTGACCAGCTTGTTCAGCGGCCCGAGAATGGCGCCCGCGCCGGGAATGTAGCGGACGCCCTCTTCCAGCTTGACCATGGCCGGATCGGCTATTTCTCCCATTGCAGCACCTCCTTCTTCCAGGCGTAGACATAGCCGACCAGGAGCAGGCCGATGAAAAGCAACATCTCCACCAGGGCGAAGAGCCCCAGGCGGTCGTAGCTCACCGCCCAGGGATAGAGGTAGATGGCCTCGACGTCGAACACCACGAACAGGATGGCGATCAAGTAGAACTTCACCGAAAAGCGCATCCGCGGCGCCTCGGTGGGCTCGTTGCCCGACTCGTAGGCGATCAGTTTTTCCCGGTACGGCCTGCTGAGGCGGAAAAACCGGCCCACGAAAAGGGTGAGCACGCCGAAGAGGATGCCGAAAATGAGCAGCAGAAGGATGCCGAGATATTCCCGGGGCAGCGCGTCCATGGTCATGCCCCGTTCAGCGCCGATTCCGGAGCAGCTGTTCGGCGAAGGTCTGCCGCGCCGCCTGCGAGGCGGCCAAGGGCGTGGTGAAGGTCAGGCAGCCGGTGGTGCACTTGGTGACGCAGGCCGGTTCCAGCCCCTCATCGATGCGGTCCTTGCACAGATCGCACTTGCCCACCTTGCCGGTTTCGGGATTCCACTGGGGCACGGTCCAGGGGCAGGCGGTGATACAGGCCTTGCAGCCGACGCAGGCGCTCTCCTCGACAAAGACAATGCCGTCCTGCTCGCGCCGGCGCATGGCGCCGGTCGGACAGGCGTCGACGCACCAGGGTTTCTCGCAGTGGAAGCAGGACAGATAGACGAAATCGATGCGCGGCGGCGAAGTCTTCGCCGAGGTGACCTCGATCATGCGGCAGTAAAACGCGCCGGGACCGGGATTGTTCTTTTCCTTGCAGTGGACCTCGCAGGCCCGGCAGCCAATGCAGTCGGCCACATTCTGGGTGATCATATATATACTCATGGTCTTGCTCCTCTCTTCAGGCCCGGGTCACGGTGACAAAGCTCTCCGCCAGATTGAGGCCGCCGCCGGCCTTGTCCCACTCCTTCAGCTTGCCCTGCATGAATACCTGATCGGCCAGGCCCTTGCCGAACGATCGTTTCTTGGCCGGGACGTCGGTGCCGAAACCGTGCAGCATGAACACCGCCTCCGGGTGGATGAGGTCGGTGACGTAGGCCGCGATCCTGCCCTGGATGTCGCCGTTGGCCACCCGGACCATATCGCCGTCCTTGATGCCGAGCCTGCCGGCGGCGGCGGTATTGATCCACAGCCGGTTGGTGTCGAGCAGATCGTTGAGGATCGGGTTGTTCTGGTGCTGGCCATGCGCCTGGTAGCCGGTACGGCCGAACAGCAGGCGGAACGAGCCCGCGGGCGGGCCATCGGGAGCGACATACGGCGGCAGCGAGGGCACGCCCATGGTCTCCCATTTGGGATTGACCAGTTCGATCTTGCCGGACTCGGTGGCGAACTTGAGTTTGTCGCGATCATGCCAGATGGCCTTGTCGCTCAGCTTGACAAACCCCTTGGCGTCGAAATCGGCAACGGTCAGGCCGGTATTCTGCAACTGGTACTGCCAGATATCCTCGATGGTGTTGAAGGGAAAATATTCGCCCTTGCCCAGCCGTTTGGCCAGTTCGAGGTAGATCTCCCAGCCGGCCTTGGTGTTGTGCAGCGGCTTGACGCATTGCTGCCGCCGGCCGAATCCGGGTTTGAGCCCCTTTTCCGTGCGCAGGATGGAGTCGCGCTCCAGGAAGGTGCTCTCCGGCAGGATCACGTCCGCGTACCAGGCGGTTTCGCTGAAGTTGACATCCACGGCCACGATCAGGTCGAGTTTGTCGAAAATCCGCTGCTGCGCCCTGGTATCGGGCAGGGCGATGAAGGGATTGTGACGATGGACGAAATAGGCCTTGACCGGGTAGGGCTCGCCGCTGTCGATGGCTTCAAAGGCGGTCTGGAGCATGCCCGCGCCCTTGTCCCACTGCGGATAGCGCGTGCCGCAACCGTCGGCCCGTTCCCCGCCCACCGCCGGCACCAGGTCGGCCAGGCTCTTGAGGCCGGATTTGCCGGCATCCTTGGGTCCCTTGGGATAGAAGAGGCCGCCCGGCTGCTCGATACTGCCCATGAGCGCATTGAGGATGTGGATGATCCGCGAGGCATGGAAGGAATCGCGGTAGCGGGCCAGCATCCAGCCGGGATGGATGATCACTTTCGGCCGGTCCTCGTTCAGTTCGCGACAGAAGGCCTCGATTTCGGCGGCGGCAATGCCGGTTTCGCCGGCGGCCCATTCCGGGGTGTAGGGCACGAGAAAATTCTTGAACTCCGCCAAGCCATTGACGTAGCGATCCACGAATTCGTGGTCGTAATAGCCGTTATGCACGACGCAGTGGGCGATGCCCAGCAGCAGGGCGTAATCGGTGCCGGGCTTGACCTGCCAGTAGCGGCTGGCCTTGCCGGCGGTGACCGAGGCGCGCGGATCAATATAGGTGACCCTGGCGCCCTTCTTGATCCCCTTGAGGAAGCCCTTCACCTCCTTGACCTTCAGCGACTCGGTGATGTTGCGACCAAAAAGAACGATATGGCGGGTGTTTTCGTAGTCATAGGCAAGATCGGTTCGCCCCAGACCGTACACCGACTTGGAGGAATGGTTGACGTTGCGGCCGCAGGTACAGTCGTGGTTGATGTAATTGGGTGACCCCAGGGCCTTGAGGAAGGCCTTGCGCAGGTCGGCAAAGGGACCGCCACGGTCGGACAGCATGATGGACCGGCTGCCGTGTTCGGCGACGATGGCATTCAACCGGCTGGTGATATAGTCGAAGGCCTCGTCCCAGGAGACTTCCCGCCACTCACCTGCCCCGCGCTCGCCCCGGCGCAGGAGCGGCGCCGTCGGCCGTTGCCGGTCCCGGCGCTGGGCAAAGGCCGCCCCGCCCTTGGCGCAGAGGCTTTTGCCCATGCCGCCGTCATGGCTGTTCCCCTCGATCCACACAGGCTCGCCGTCTTCCACCTGCACGGCCACCGGACAGCGAACGGCGCACATCCCGCAAATACTGTATTTCGTCTCTTTCATTGTCAAACTCCTCGATCCCTCCGATCTCAATTCTCGACGTGCCCCGGATGTCACTGTCCTTGTCAATTCAATTGATAGAACATCGTGCATATCGGTCCATGCTCACCCCTCATTCCGGCCCTCTTGTTGCTTTCCTTGCGTGAGGGGGATCGTCACCTTGCCGCCCCTTGGCTTTCTGCCAAAATCATGTCGTCTTCACACGTTTCGCTTATCAGCAAAATTGATCAAAAATACACATCAAGCTAAAATTAATTTAAAAGTGACTGTTATATCTACAAAATTCACGATTAAAATGGAAATCTATTTTTCAGCAGCAAAATATAAATTTTAATGATGACAACAAGCGACTGTCCTCACGATGGTTGCCATGCCGGCACAGTCACGGCATATCGTCGTGGCACCGTTGCATCCGTCCGCCCTTTGCCCCTTTTTTGTTGCCGGTCCTTCAAAAATAGCATCGACTGATCTACAAAAATGTAGACCTTGCCTTCCACGTAGCGATATCAATTGATCAATTAATGATTATCCTTTGACAATTTCAAAATATCCGTTTTGGCCCGGCGTTTGCTTCAAAAAGAATAACGGTTTTTCCTTGCCCAGCCAGACGCCGAAAGAGGTCGAATACAGGAAACAAGCGGGCTCGTGCCGTTGCCGCATTGTTCTTTTTATTCCCGGCTGGCCACGGAAGACAACCTGATTTTTTCGCCTTCGTTATTCTAATTTTGAATAGCGAACGACAGGAGAAGAGGTTATGAAAAAAATATGTACGCTCCCGCCGGAATGCTGTGTGGTCATCGAGATGGAACAAGGAGCAACCTTGGGGTACCGAAAAGCGGTTCTCCTCAACGAGATTCATGCCTTGGGATCCTTGACCAAGGCTGCCAAGGTTTCAAAGATAGACCACAAACACGCCAGAGAGCTGATTCGGGAGATGAACAGGGTCTTTTCTCAACCGCTCGTCGATTTTCTGGGGGATCCCCGGCGCTCCGACAAGGTCGAGTTGACCGAGAAAGGCATGCGGACCATGAAAGCCTATTGGCTCCAGTTCGAACCGGTCTGGCTCTCCATCATCGAAGAGCGGTCGCGCCATTATTGAGCAGGCTGAAACATACGGCGCGGGAACGGCAAGACGGCCCCCTCTCCCCATGCGGTCTGCCAGATATTGGCAACGCAAGGAGAGATAAGGGCACAAACGGGGGAGGTTTACGCGTCGGACACGACGCCCCCTCCTGCGGAGTCAGACCTCAGGCATCGAGCATGACGCTTGTCGCCTTGATGACCACCGCAGTCTCCTTGCCGGCGGCCAGTCCAAGCCGGTCCACCGAGCTGGTGGTGATGGCGGCGACAATGTCCACACCCGGCGCGACTTCGACCGTGACCTCTGCCATGACCATGCCTTTTTTTACGTCCTTGACTTTGCCTTTAAACTGGTTGCGTGCGCTCAGGGCCATAACAAACCTCCATATAAGATGAAAAAGAAAATGGGAAACGAGACACTTGCTCCTGTCTCCTTGCCATAATAATCCCACCTGCCAATTTGATTGTCAAGTCAACAGGTTATTTTATTTTTGCATAACGACCGACAGAACATGGGACAAACAAGGCAGTGATCAATGTCCGACAAGAGAATCTGTATGGTTTAATCTTGTTGCATTCTTGTGATGCAGTATCTCGCCTACCGTTATTCTGATTGTTCATATCGATTTTCTGCCGTTCATCATGGACGGCTCCGTTTTCAACAAAGAATATTCACGAAGTAAAGGAATAAACCATGCAGATCGCCTACAATCCCATTGGATATTTTCAAACGCCCTTTACTGAAATCAAGGGCATGCCCATTCAGCCTGTCGGGGCGCAGGGCATCGAGGGCTCCATCGAAATCCTGCCGGAATATCGTCCGGGATTGAAGGACCTGGAAGGATTCTCCCATGTGTTCGTGCTGTACCACCTCCACGAAATCGAGGGCTACGAACTCATGGTCAAACCGTTCCTCGATAACGAACGCCACGGTATCTTTGCCACGCGTTCGCCCAAGCGGCCCAACCCCATCGGCCTGTCGGTGATGCGCCTGAAGGGGGTGACCGACCATTCGGTGCTGCTTGAGTGCGTCGATGTCCTCAATCGGACACCCGTGATCGACATCAAACCCTATGTCGCCGATTTTGACCGTTGCGACGCCAACCGGTTCGGCTGGTTCGAAGGGAAATCGGCCAATGCCAGGCATCACCGCAGCGACGAACGGTTCGCGGCGGGATCGGGAACAACGGGGAGCCCCTCATGAGCGACTGGAGAATCGTCTTGGCGCTGGTCGTGCTGCTGTGCATCCTGGCCGCCTATATCATCGAGGTCCTTCTGGGTTCGCGCCTCGGGACGTTCAATGCCGAACTCGGTCGCGACGCCGATTGCGGCAAAAAGACACGACTTTCACACAGGGAATTCTTTTGCCGGTACCTGCCGATCATGCTGGGGGTCGGCGGGATCCTGTTTTTTTTGACGCAACTGGGGTAGCCACGCCGGCGGATTGCACCGGCAGGACGACGCGATCCCATGGGCGCGGGGTATACCGCGTCTGCACAATCAACGACATACACAGGTGAACACATGGCTTCCTTTCTTTTCGTTCATGGCGCCTTTCAGGGCGGTTGGGTGTGGCGGAACATCCGGCCCCTGCTGCACAACCGGGGACATGCGGTCCATACCCCCACTCTCTCCGGATGCGGCTACCTGTTCTCCGGTTTCCGGCCCGAGCTCGACCTCACCACCTATGTCAAGGATATGGCGAGTTATCTGGATATCGAGGATCTCGACGAGGTCGTTCTGGTCGGTCACAGTTATTCCGGCATGATCTGCGGCGCATTGATGATGCTGCAACCCCAACGGATTCGTCAGGCCATCTTCGTCGATGCCGTCATTCCCCAATCGAACCGCAGTTTCGTCGATATCGCCGGCAAACAGTTCGAGCAGATGCTCACGCAGCACCGATTGGACAACGAGTTGATCCGGCCGTGGCCGGTGCAGGTTTTCGGCATCGACGGTCCGAAAGCCGCCTGGTTCGAATCGCGCCTCCGCCCCTTTCCCCAGCAGGCCTTTCATACCGGATTTCCGGGCCGTTTCGATCCCGCGATCCGGCCGATCAGCTACATCACCTGTCGCAAAACCATGAGTCCCTTCATCCGGGAGGCAGCCCAAAAGGCCGCGGAGCTGTCCTGGCCGGTGCACGAACTGGATTCGGCCCACTGCCCCATGCTCGCCTGCCCGGAAGCCCTGACCGAGCTGCTCGCGACCATCGCGCAGCCCGGCGATACGTCCCCGTGACAGGGGGCCACGGCAGGGAAGGACTTGCAGCGCACCTGGTCAAGCGACTCGCCTTCTTCACGCTCGATCTCCACCTGGAATGCGCCCCCGGCGAGACGGTGCTCCTGACCGGCCCCTCCGGGTCGGGGAAAACGACAACCCTGCGGTGCCTTGCCGGGCTGGACAGGCCGGACAGCGGTTTTATCCACTTTGGCGGCGAGTATTGGCACAAGAGCGAAACCGGCCTGCACATCGGGCCGCGACATCGGGGCATCGGGTTTCTCGCTCAGGAGTACGGGTTGTTTCCGCACATGACAGTGGAAGAGAATGTCCGCTTCGCCCTGAAGGAACCCGGCGGGGCGGCCGCCTATCTCGATTCGGTTGGAATCGCGCATCTCCGCCGCAGGAAACCCCATGAAGTATCCGGCGGCGAACGGCAGCGGGCAGCCCTGTGCCAGAGCCTGGCCAGCAAGCCGCGCCTGCTGCTGCTCGACGAACCCTTTTCCGCCTTGGATATCGAAAACCGTCAGCTCATCCGGGAATATCTGGCTGCGGTGCAGAAGGCCTCGGGATTGGCCATCGTCCAGGTGACCCACGATCTCACCGAAGCGCTGACAAGTGCGGTCCGGGTCATTGCCCTGGACAAGGGGCAGGCGGCGCCGGATTGGCTGGAACGGCAGCGGGCGGCGCTCATGCAGGGGCTGGCGGCTCCGCGGCGCGATGGCTCCGTTGCATGATCCGCCACAAGAAACCGTCCATTCATCAATCACGGGAGAAACGTATGCATTTTTTAAAAATCCTCTGCTGTTGCCTCGCATTTCTCGCGGGCTGGACAGCACCGCTTCAGGCGGAAGACACCCTGAACGTCGCCGCAGGGGCCGGCTACAAACGACTGGTCGAGCAGGCCTGTGCGGCGTTCACGGCGCAAACCGGCATTCGGGTACAGCAGGTGTTCGGCAACATGGGCCAGATTGTTCCCCAGGTGAAGGAGGGGGGCGATTTCGACTTCGTTCTCGGAGACAAGACCCACCTCGAATCCACGGATCTTGTTTTTTCGGAAGAGCATGTCCTGGGCAGGGGCAGGCTGGTCGCGGTGGTCGCCAAAGGCGTTGCCATCACCGGTCTGGACCAGCTGACCGCCCCGGCAGCGGGCAGGATAGCCATCGCCGATGCGAAAAAGGCGATCTACGGCCATGCGGCCAGGGAATATCTCGCCAACACCGGCCTGTGGGACCGGCTCCAGCCGAAGCTGCTGGTGGTGGGCACGGTGCCGCAGGTCAGCGCCTATGTGATCAGCGGCGAGGTCGACGTCGGTTTTATCAACCAGACCGAGGCCATGGCCATCGAGCAGAAGGTCGGCCGGGTGCTGCCGGTGGATGAGACGCTGTATTCGCCGGTGCTGATCGTGGCCAAGCGGCTGCAGCACAGCCCGCACACCGGGGCTGCCGACGCCTTTCTCGCCTTTCTCCGCACGGACGCGGCGCGCACCCTGGTCAAACAGCACGGATTGTGATCTTTGCCAGCGGACAGCTGTTCGCCTTCCCGCACGACCCGGTCACCGTGGAATGCATTGTCCTGACGTTGCGCGTGGTCGCGCTGGCCCTGCCGCTGCTGGCGGTGTTCGGCGTGGGCATGGGCTATGTGCTGGGGCGCCACAGGGGACCGTGGATTTCCCTGCTCGATTTCGTGCTGACCCTGCCGCTCATCTTTCCCCCCATCGCCACCGGCTTCCTTCTGCTCCTCCTGCTGGGAAGACGCGGCCCGATCGGTTCCTGGCTCAAGAGCGCATGGGACATCGAGCTGATATTCAGCTTCGGCGGCGTGGTGATCGCGGCCGTCGTCGCCGGGCTGCCGCTCATCACCAAGCAGGTGCAGGCGGCGGTGCGCAAGGAAACGGGCAGCCTGATCGAACAAGCCCAGGTCCTGGGCAAGGGGCCGGCGACGATTCTGTTCCGGGTCGTTCTGCCCTCGCTCCGCAGGAGTGTCGTCATCGGCCTGTCCCTGGCCTTTGCCAGGGTCCTGGGCGAGGTGGGGATCACCCTGATGCTCGGCGGCAACATCAACGGCCGCACCAATACCATCTCCCTTGAGATCTACAACGCCGTCTTCACGGGCGAATACGACAGAGCCCTGACCCTGGTCGCCGTGCTCGGCGGGGTGTCGCTGGTCGTGCTGCTGGTCTCCCGTTGGGTGGCCGCCGATGTCTAGCGCCTCGACATTGTGATTGCTCCCTCGGAATAATTTCGGTACTTCTTGCGCGATGGGAAGAGGGGTTTCCCCTCCCGATTGTATTGTGCGGACTAATGTACCTGCGAGGAAACGCATGCCCAAGGTGAAAAAAGAAAACGAACGCAATGCCCTGGCATCCGGACAGATGCACAAGGGGCTCCAGATCAAGGGTCGCCTCTGGATCGAAAACGAGGGGCGAACCTATCTTTCCTGGGGCCGGATCGTCCTGCTTGAGCGCATCGGCGAACACGGCTCGGTTTCCGCTGCCGCCAAATCCATGCAGATGAGCTTCAGCCACGCCTGGCATCTGGTCGAGGACATGAACGCCCTGTCGCCACAACCGCTGGTCGAAAAACAGGCGGGCGGCCGACGCGGCGGCGGCGCCTGGCTGACCGATGCCGGCCGGCAGGCCATCGACGATTTCTTCCGGCTCGTTGGACGGTTTCAGGGCTGGATCGAACACGAACGTCTCTAACCCCTCCTTTCCCCGCTCAGCGCAACCTACACAGTGGTGCCAACTTTTTTATTGACATCACTATATTTCCTAAAATATAACGTGGGAATTTTGTTTCGCCTTGAAATGCGAAAACGCTGATCAGTATTCATTCAACCGGGAGAAAAAAGCATGCGATATTCTTACTTGGCGCTGCTGGCCATCTTGTGCGCCGCAAGCGGAACAGGGGCCGCGTTTGCCGACGAAGGCAAGAGTGACGGCGGCGGCAAAGGACCAGAGCAGGTGGTGATCCAATCGACCATTGATACGGAAAAAGTGGCCAAACCTGCCTATTTGCCCCATTGGAAGCACCAGTGGCTGGACTGCGACGGCTGTCACCACGGCAAAGGACCCGACGGCAAGAAGATCGACTATGCCGCTGGTCAGAGCATTGCCAAATGCGAAACATGCCACAACAGCAAGGCCGGCATGCCGGAGCGGGTGGCGACGCTTAAACGGGCCGGCCATGTCCTGTGTATGGAATGCCATCTCCAACAGGACAAGACACTGGCCAGATGCAGCGTGTGCCACGACAAGAAATGATACGAAATTCACCTAGCGAGGAATACATGCAAAACGATATGCAGGCCGTAACGAAGACAACAGACACGGGCTTGTCCCGCAGGCAATGGCTGCTCGGCACCGGAGCCGCCGCCACCGCCGCCGCCCTGGTCCCGCTGAGCGGGTGGCTGCGCCCGGCCCAGGCCCAGGGCGGCAGCACCGAGAAATGGCCCTGGCCTTACGAAAAACTCGACCCGACCACGACCGCGGAGCTCGCCTACAAGGAATGGTACCGCGTGTTCTGCGGGTGCGCGGTCATCAGCAGCGTCTTCACCCAACTGCGGGAAAAGGTCGGCGAACCCTACACCTCCTTCCCCATCGACGCCTTTGTCTTTCTCGAAGGCGGCATCGCCAGTTGGGGGACGATCTGCGGCTCGAATGCCGGCGCCAACATCGTCGCCAATCTGATCATCGGTCCCCGGATCGTCGGGGCGGAAGCCGGCCACCTGATCGGCACCGACATCATGCAGTGGTACTGCGAGGCGGCCATGCCGGTGTTCAAGCCGAAGGCGCCGAAATTCACCGGCCACATTCCGCAGACCATCAGCGACTCGCCGCTGTGTCACGTCTCGGTCGGCAAATGGATGGCGGTCGCCGACAAGACACTGGGCAGTCCAGAGCGCAAGGACCGGTGCGCCCGGGTGACGGCGAGCGTCGCCTATCACCTGGTCGAGTTGCTCAACGCCTGGAAGGATGGGAAATACGAAGAGGAAGGCGACTGGACCCCGGTTTCCGACCACGGCATCAATGCCCAGCCCAACTGTATGGAATGTCACAGCGGCGGCGTCCCCGCGGCCCCGATGAAAGGCTGAACCACCCCCTGCCCCGCTTCCTTTCCCAAGGAAAACGGGCGGCGGTTTAAACGAACGAGGCGGGCAACTGCGGTTGCCCGCCTGCCCTCCTCGAGATCACATCAATCTTCTGAAAGCCGAGGCCTTGATCGCGGCCACCACTTCCCTGCCCTCTTCGAGTTCCAACTCCCGCATCGATTCGGGCACGATCTGGACGATCAACTGCCGGGAGCCGCACTGCAACTCCACCCGGACCCGGTTGCCCACGGTGAACAGCTTGCGCACCGTGCAGGACAGGAGGTTGCGGGCGCTGGTCGCCTCGGGATGGCGCTTGAACAGCAAAATCTCCCGGGCGTCCAGCTCAAAGACATTTTCCTGATTGTCGGCGTGCTCGGTGAGGATCAACCGGACATCGCCCCACGGGTAGCTCCACAAATCGCCATGGGGCTCCGGCGGCCCCAGCCTGAGCAGGTTGACATAACTCTGCCGGGGAGCGGCCCAGGTCGACTGGGCCAGTTCCTCGGTGGCCATCTGCCGCTTCACGCTGCCCTGCTCCACCACCAGTACCTGCTCGGTCATCAGCCGCATTTCCAGGAGCGAATGGCTGATGAACAGAAGCGGGATATCGAACTTCGAGAAAACGGAATTCAGGTAGGGCATGATCTGAAATTTCAGCTCCTCGTCCAGGCCGGTGAGCGGTTCGTCCATGAGAATCAGGCGGGGACAGGTGAGGATGGTCCGGCCCAGGGCGACCCGCTGGCGCTCGCCACCGGAGAGGAGATTCACGCCCCGGTCGAGGAGATGGGCCAGATGAAGCACCTCGACGATCGACTCCGGCTCGATGTGCCGGTTCTGCGCAGGCGTGCGCCGCCAGCCGTAGAGGAGATTGCGGCGCACGCTCATGTGCGGAAAGAGATGGGCGTGCTGGAAGACCACGCCGATCCGGCGCTGTTCCGGCGGCAGGTTGACGCCGCGCTGGCCGTCGAACAGCACAATGTCGTCCAGGCGGATGCTGCCGCTGTCCGGCTTGAGCAGCCCGGCCAACAGGTACATCAGGGTCGACTTGCCGCTACCCGAGGGTCCGAACAGCCCCACGCGCTGACCGGCCAGGTCGAATTCGGCATCAAAGTTGAAGCTGCCGAGCTTTTTCCGCACTGAAACAGCGAGTTGCATATTATTTTCTGTCCAGCGACTTGCTGGCCGCGCCGCTGATCAGCAGGACGATGAAGGAAAGCACGATGGAGACCAGGCAGAGCGACAGCGCCATCCGGTCGCCGCCGGGGGTGCTGGTGTATTCGTAGATGGCCAGCGGAATGGTCTGGGTGACGCCCGGGATATTGCCGGCCAGGATGATGGTGGCGCCGAACTCGCCCAGGCTGCGGGCGAACATCAGGGTCATGCCGGCAAAGACGGCCTTGCCGGAAAGCGGCAGGGTGACGGTGAAAAAGGCGTCCCAGCCGCTGGCCCCCAGGGTGCGGGCCGCCCGGCGATACGAGGGATCGACCGATTCCATGCCCAGCCGGATCGAACGGACCAGGAGGGGAAAACCGACCACGGCGGAGGCGATGATCGCGCCGGTGAGGGTGAAGATCACCTGGATATTGTATTCCAGCAGCCAGGAGCCGATCAGGCCACGGCGACCGAACAGCACCAGCAGCAGATAGCCGATGACCACCGGCGGCAGCACCAGGGGGAGGTTGACCGCGCCCTCGATCAGGGATTTTCCCGGAATGCGGGTGTGGACGAGGAGATAGGCGACACCGATGCCCACCGGGGTGGACAACAGGGTGGCCGCGCAGGCCACCTTGAAGGAGAGCTGGATCGCGTCGAGATCCGAAGGCTGCAACAGGAACATGGTATCGGTGTCGCCCGGGGTGCGGCAGGGTTATTTCGGGGCGCTGAAACCGTATTTTTGGAAGACCTTCAGCGCTTCCGGACCGGTGATGAACTCGTAGAAAGCCTTGGCCGCGGCATTTTTGGCGCCGGCATCCGTCAGGGCGATGGGGTAGGTCACCTGCTCGTACAGATCCTGCGGCACCTCGAACAGAATGACCGCCTGGGTGGCCATCAGGGCATCGGTTTTGTAGACAAAGGCGCCATCGGCCTCGCCGCGGTCGGCATAGGTGAGCGACTGACGCACATCCTTGGCCATGACCAGTTTCTGCTCATCCTGCAACTGCTTGTAGATGCCGGCCTTCTCCATGGCCTGGGCCGCATACTCGCCGGCGGGCACGCTCTTCGGGCTGCCGATGGCGATCTGCTTGAGCCCCACGATATCCGCCATTTTCGTTACCGCCGGATTCTTGGCGCCGACAAAGACCAGGGTATTGACCGCGAGAATCTTCTCGGTTTTCGGATCGATCTTCTTCTCGTCGCGGAGGAAGGTCATCCATTTCTGGTTGGCCGAGATGAACAGATCGGTGGGCGCGCCCTCGTTGATCTGCTTGGCCAGGGCGCCGGAAGGACCGAAATTGGGGACAATGGCGACATCCTTGCCCGAGGCCTTGTACTGATCGGCCAACTCCTTGAGAACGTCGGTCATGCTGGCCGCCAACGAGATTCTGATCTCCTCGGCGGCATGCAGGGTTGGGGCGGCAAGCAACAGGCCGGCGGCAAGAATGGTCACGATGGTCTTCAGTCGTTTCATGGTCTTCTCCTCTTCATTTTTACAAAATTCTCCCGATCAATCGGGAGGTTACAGGATAGCGCGATCGGGTTGGCTCAGGCAACGGCCAGCAGCACATCCGAGGCCTTGATCACCGCCGCCACGCGCAGGCCCTCGCGCAGCCCCAGTCGCCTGACGCTCTCCGAGGTCAGGATCGAGGTGACCGTGTTGCCGCCGGCCAGATCGATGATCACCTCGTCGTTGACCGCGCCGGAAACAATCCGGTTCACCGTGCCCTCGAGAACGTTGCGGGCGGATATCTTTTTGGGGTCGACCTCCAGCCCCAACAGCACCGACGGCGCCTTGACGATGGCCAGCACCTCGGCACCCGGCACCAGCTCAAGCCGCTGCACCGAATTGTCGGTGATCACCGAGACAATGGTATCCTGACCCTTCAGGGCCACGGTCACCACGCTGTTCACCGCTCCTTTCTCTATTTGAGCCACATTGCCCAGCCACACATTGCGAGCACTGATTTTCATCTCGATCCTCCTTAGTGTTTTTAGGGTGTTGAACGCCTCTTCCGGCGAAAAATAGAAGAAGTTGAGAAAACTGGTGAACTCCCGCTGGAGGGTATGCGCCCGCTGGATAAACCCATGACCGGCCTCGGTGAGCACGGTGCCACCACCGCCACTGCCGCCCACCTGGCGGCGGATCAGCGGCTCCGGACTGAGATTGTTGACATTCTCGATTCGCTCCCACGCCGCCTTGTAGCTCATCCCCACGGTTTTGGCGGCCTGGTTGATCGAACCGCAGTGATCGATCTCCTCAAGCAGGGCGACCACCGGATTTTTTCGGTTCGATGACCCGAGCATGTATTGCAGAAAAACGGAATCCGGAGCAGGCGGCGATGGTCGGGGTATCATGCAGGACCTCATTTTCGCTATTCAATCATAGAATAACGAAGTACGTCATTTTTCCCCTGTTGTAAAGCAGCAATCATGCCGGGATTGAATCCTCCCGGTACCGTTGTTCTGTTCGTCCGGCCCCATCGAACCGCATTGCCGCGAACTCCCTGTTGAATGGGCGCTCGGGACGGCCGCGCCGACCGTTCGGCGAGGCGCCGGCGCGGACAGGGGCCATGCCGGCGCCATCAGCCACGCCGGGAATGGGGTTGTCAAAATTGTACAAAGTGGTACACAACCGTCAAGTGATCGACAAAATCGGCACCGCGGTCTTCCACGGCTTGCCGACCGACAGGCATCCAACCTCGGCATGGCGGCGGGCATCCCCCCAACCCACTGAGAAAAAACAAAAAAAATCAGGACTGCCTGCCACTGGCATCGCGATTGCTTGATTCTCACTATACTCTTTAGTATATAGCGGACACAGTGGCACGGCCAATGCGAGAGCCCCGGCCCGTGCTCCCGCACCTGCTG
>Ga0265295_1000778_pt1 | contig 60920 bp, 56 predicted proteins | sample Munlansysbiofilm_FD_192503 | JGI IMG/M metagenome (GOLD analysis project Ga0265295, IMG submission 192503) | Leachate microbial communities from a municipal landfill in Southern Ontario, Canada - Methane capture system biofilm | ecosystem: Engineered > Solid waste > Landfill > Unclassified ... | reverse complement strand
TTTTTTGTTCAGTTCAAGGAAGATGAAAAATTTAACCGCAGGAATACATTGAGTATTTTGAGGATTAAATTTTGATTCTGACGCAGAAATGGACAAAAAAGGCCGTTTTCGTTCAGCAACTATTTAGAGAAATGAGGCTCCCTTTCGATAAAAGGGAGCTTTACAAATTCAAAAAAATTTAAAATCTTAAACCTTTTTTCAAAGTTTCCTTAAAGTTTCTGTAAAAATTTTCATTTTCAGTTAAACCTTTTTTTACAAAATCTTCAAATTTCTGCATATGACCAGTGTTTATTACTATATTAACACTATGAACAAAAGCATCTTTTCTTTCAAAAGTTCTTCTGTTTCTAGAAACAAGAATAACAAAAACTTCTCTTCTGTCTCTCATTGGAAGCCTTTTTATATACCTTAAAACCGGATTATTTTTTATTTCTTCACAGCAAAAGGTTTCATCAACAACAATCATGGAAAAATCACCTCTCATTCTAAGTTCCCTTAGAGCCTGATTGTTGTCTTCTGGTGTAGAAACTGAATAATCCATATATTCAAGGACTTTTGAAGCTTCTTTTTTTATGTCAGGATCTTCTATGCAGACCATAGCCATAAGCCCTTCTTCTTCAATAAAATCAAAAGGATCTGCTTCTGCTTCATCATTGTCTGGAAAATCAAGACTTTTATCATCTTTTTGATTATTATCCCCGGCCTTATCTTCTTTTTTTATGGAATTATTATCTGATTCATCTGGGAAATCATCAGGAATATCAGAGCTGTCTTCCTCAAAATCAAACACGTCTTCTTCTTTTTTTATTCTTATTTTTTCACCGCATGAAGGACAAGTTACTACAACAGTTTTTCCTTCAGGAATTTTGTCGTCTGGAATATTTAAAACCTTGCCGCAGTTTTCACATTTTTTCTGCATTTTATCACCGTTTTAAAATTTTTTTTTACCAGGATAGTTTTTTTCCATTTCAAGATCTGAAATATCAGTTGTTCTTTCCCCTCTTGCAGATTTAACAGAGTCAATGCCCCTGCTTACAACTGATTTTCTTGATGCATAAGCCCTTGCTGTATTTTCTGTTATAAGACCTTCTTTGAACAGATTGATTATGCTCTGGTCAAAGGTTATCATACCCATATGCATTCCGCTTTCCATAATGTCATAATAGGTTTTACCGTCTGATTCACCATTTAAAATAAGATCTTTTGTTCTTAAACTTGTGCCTAAAATTTCAAATGCAGCAACTCTTCCTCCTCCGATTTTTGGAAGAAGCCTTTGAGAAACAATCCATTTTACTGAATCTGCAAGCCTTATCCTGAGCTGTCTTTCCTCTTCAATATCAAACATACCCATAATCCTGTTCAATGTTTTTCCTGCATCAATTGTATGAAGGGTTGTAAGAACAAGATGGCCTGTTTCAGCAGCCCTAAGGCCGATTTCAACTGTTTCCCTGTCCCTCATTTCACCAACCTGAATAACTTTGGGAGCCTGCCTTAACGCGGCCCTTAAACCGCTTGAATAATCAGAAAAATCTGTTCCAAGCTCCCTTTGGTTAAATGTGGATTTCTTTTGAGGATGCTGATATTCTATAGGATCTTCAAGTGTAACAACATGAACCTGCTTTGCTGTATTTATCTGGTCAAGAACTGCTGCCATTGATGTTGACTTACCAGTTCCTGTAGCACCTGTAACAAAAATAATACCGTTTTTTTCTTCTGATATTTTATAAAAAATTTCAGGAAGAAAAAGATCCTTAATTGTTGGAACCTTTGTTTCAAGACGTCTTAAAATAATGGAATAATTTCCGCCTGACTGAGAAAAGATATTAACACGAAACCTTGCCTTTCCTGGAAGCACATAAGAAAGGTCACAGGAACCGGTTGTAATTAAAATATCTAAAAGTCTTTTATCGTTGTCTATAAGATTAAGAGCAAAAGTTTCAGTCTGGAAAGCAGTAAGATTCTCCATTTCAGGATGAATTTTTATGGGCTTGAGTTCTCCGTCTGCCTCAACCTGGGGAGGCCTTCCAACACTGAAATTAAGGTCTGAAACATTTTCATAAGAATCAAGCATTGTTGTAAGTATTTGATCTACTTCTGTTCTTTTCACTTAATTCACCTTGTTTTTATATTTCAAGAAAAAATAAAAACCTCTTACAAAAAAACTAAACTTCTGTAAAATCCTTGGGAGCATTTTTTATATATTCCCTGAATTTGGCTTTTGAATTAGCCTTTGTATAAGCATCATCTCCGGTGATTCTTCCCCTTTGGAGAAGATCAAGGATTGCATCATCTAAAAGCTGCATGCCGTATTGTCTTCCTGTCTGAATTGAAGAAGGAATCTGATATGTTTTGCCCTCTCTTATCAGGTTTCTTACAGCAGGACTTGCAATAAGAATCTCAAGACATGCAATTCTGCCTTTCTGGTCTGCCCTTTTAAACAAAACCTGAGAAACAACAGCTCTTATCGAGTCAGCCAGTGTTGATCTGATCTGAGGCTGCTCATTTGCAGGAAAAACTTCAACAATCCTGTCAACTGTTTTTGCGGCAGAACTTGTATGAAGAGTTCCAAAAACAAGATGTCCTGTTGAAGCAGCTTCAATTGCAAGTGAAATTGTTTCAAGATCCCTTAATTCACCAACAAGAATTATATCGGGGTCTTCCCTTAAAGCACCTCTTAGAGCACTTGAAAATGATTTGGTATGGGAACCTACTTCCCTGTGGTTTACTATACAGCCCTGACTTTTATGAACAAATTCTATAGGATCTTCAATTGTAATTATATGGTCTTTTCTTTTTCTGTTTGCTTCATCAATTATTGCGGCAAGTGTTGTAGATTTACCACTTCCAGTAGGCCCTGTAACAAGAACAAGTCCCCTTGGCAAAAGACCAAGTTTTGCAATAACAGACGGAAGACCAAGCTGTTCAACAGTCATGATGTCGCTTGGAATTTCCCTGAAAACTGCACCAATACCATTTTTCTGCATGAAAAAATTGGCTCTGTATCTTGCAAGTCCTTTTATTTCATAACCAAAATCAGCATCCCCTGTTTCTTCAAATTCCTTTATTTTTGATTCAGGAGCAATTTCATAGAGCATTCCCCTTAACTCATCATTTGTTAAAATCTTGTACTTTACTCTTTCAATTTCTCCATCAATCCTTAAAGCAGGTGGAAGCCCTGAAACCATATGAAGGTCTGAAGCTCCCTGATCATTCATCAGCTTAAAAAAAGCATCAATTTTTGCCATATGCAAGTCCTGTTATGTAAAAAATTATTGATAAGTTATAAAATCAGGCACCGAGTTTTTTCCCTGCCATATAAAGTGTATTAACCACAAACTGCTGAAGAAAAATTATGGCAAGAATTACAATTATTGGAGAAAAATCAATTCCTCCAAAAGAAACCGGAAGTCTTTTTCTTACCTCCAAAAGAACAGGCTCTGTAACACCCCTTAAAAACCTGACTATAGGATTAAAGGGATCAGGGTTGACCCACGAAAGAATTGCACTTCCGATTATTATCCACATATAAATCTGAAGAACTGTGTTAAGAATCAAAGCAACAGCAGTAAGAAGATTTCCTATTACAAACATTTAATCACCTGTAAATTAATTATTGAACAAATATTTAAAAAATAGTTTAAAATCTGTTTATTAGTCAAGTTAAAAGGATTTAACTGACCAGAAGACTAAAATTTCAAATTTTATTTACAATAACCTGATTTTTAGGGAAAAAAAATGGAATCTTTTTTTAAAGTTGAAAAAATCTGTAATTTGAAAAATCTTCACAAAAATTTTCCCTGCATAAATACTGAAAAAATTGAAACAAAAAATGCACTTAACAGGGTAACAGCAGAAAATATTTATGCAAAAAACCATGTCCCAGGATTCAATAGATCTACAATGGACGGATTTGCAGTAAAATCATCAGACACCTTTGGAGCTTCACAATCAAGCCCTCTTATTTTAAATGCAAAATACAAATCCATTATGGGTGAAATCCCTGATTTTATGTTAAACCAAGGAGAAGCTGCTTTAATAGGAACAGGGGGAATGCTTCCAGATGGAGCAGATGCAGTTGTTATAATAGAAAATACTTCATGGCTGAACAAAACTGAAATAGAAATCTATACCTCAACAGCACCTTTTTCAAACACCTTAAAAAAAGACGATGATTATCATAAAGGAAGCCTTGTTCTTGAAAAAGGAACAAAAATCACCAAAAAAAATATTGCAGCTCTTATATCTTCAGATCAGGATGAAATTTTTGTATTCAAAAATCTTAAAGCAGGAATTATTTCCACCGGAGATGAAATTGACGAAAACAAAAATTTATCCCATGGAAAAATCAGGGATTTAAACAGACATATTTTATCGGCCGTCTGCCTTGAAAATGGTTTTGAACCTGTTTTTTACGGGGTATCAAAGGACACAAAAGAAAGTCTTGAAGAAAAAACAAGACTTGCACTTAAAGAATGCAGCTGTGTAATTATTTCAGGAGGAAGCTCCGTCGGAACAAGGGATATAACAATAAAAGCTATTGAAAACCTTGAAGATTCTGAAATACTTGTACACGGAATTGCAATGTCGCCCGGAAAACCGGCAATAATTGCAAGAGCAGGCAAAATCCCTGTTTTTGGACTTCCAGGCAACCCGTTTTCATGTTTTTGCGTTTTTTACATTGCAGTGATTCCCTTTTTAAAACATATTTCAGGAATGAAAAATCCTTTTGACAGGCCCTTTGTAAAGGCTGCCCTCACAAGGAATGTCCATTCAGCTTCAGGAAGAACTGATTTTATAAGAGTGAAGCTCCATATTGAAAACAATAATGTCCATGCCATTCCAATACCTGGACATTCAGGACTTTCAAGACCACTTGCACAATGTGACGGATTGCTTGAAATACCAGAGAACAAAGAAGGAGGCATAAAAGGAGAAATATTTTTTGTTCATCTTATTCAGTGATTGAACCAGAATCGGCTTTTTTGCTCAGCAAAAATGAAAAAATAAAAACATATCACACAGGCTAGAAAGGCGGTCAATGAAATGGAAAGAACCATATACCTTGACAAAACAGACCTTGAAACAGCAAAAAATACTGTCTTGGATCATTTTAAAAATTATTTTACCAAAACGGAAAAAATCAGTTCCGCCAATTCACTGGGCAGAATACTTGCAGAACCTGTTTTTGCAAGACTTTCATCTCCCCTGTTCCATGTAAGTGCAATGGATGGCGCCGCAGTTGACTCAAGACTTACCTTTGGTGCCTCAAAAACAAATCCTTTAAGATTTGAACCAGGAAAAAATATTTTTTTTGTAAACACAGGAGAAGTCCTTCCAGAAAATACAGATGCTGTTGTAATAATTGAAAAAATAAATCAAATTGATGAAACTGCAATTGAAATCGATGAAGCTCTTTTCCCATGGCAGAATGTAAGAAAAACAGGGGAAGACATTGTTGCTACAGAAATGATTTTTCCATCTCTTCACAAAATATCTCCACAGGATATCTGTGCACTTCTTTCAGGAGGTGTTTCTGAGATAAAGGCGGTAAAAAAACCTGTAATTGCCATAATTCCAACCGGCAGCGAACTTATTGAAGCTAATTGTCCTGAAAATGAAATCAGGCCGGGTGCTGTAATTGAAAGTAACTCTGCAATGCTTTGTGCTTTTATTGAAGAAAATATGGGAATACCTTTAAAACTTGATCCTGTAAAAGATGACCCTGAAATTCTTGCAAATGTTCTATTTGAAACAGCAAAGAAAAATGAAATAGATATAATTCTAACAATTGGCGGTTCTTCAGCAGGTTCAAGGGACTATACAAAAAAAGCCATTGAAAAAAACGGGGAGATTTTAATACATGGAATTTCCATAATGCCTGGAAAGCCTGCCATTGCAGGAGTAATTAACCAAAAGCCTGTTTTTGGAATTCCTGGTTATCCTGTTTCAGCAGTAATTATTTTTGAAATGCTTATAAAACCTCTTATTTTTTCTTTTTTAAAGGAAAGCTGTCCTGAAAAATCTGCTATTTATACATATCCATCAAGAAATATTTTTTCAAAGCTTGGCATTGAAGAATTTGTAAGGGTAAAAATCGGCAAGGTAAATAACAGATTCATATCAGCACCGCTTTCAGGAGGTGCAGGCACAATAACCTCAATTACAGAAGCTGACGGAATAATAAGAATTCCATCAGATACTGAAGGCATTACAGACAAAATTTTATGCAGAACAGAACTTTTAAGACCAGAATCAGTAATTGAAAAAACTGTTCTTATGGTTGGAAGCCATGACAATACAATTGACATACTTTCTGGAATGATGGCTGAAAAAAACCAGAGAATTTCATCAACCCATGTTGGAAGCATGGGAGGAATAACTGCAATAAAAAAAGGCTCTGCACACATTGCAGGAATCCACCTTCTTGACACGCTTACAGGAAAATACAATGATACATATCTTGAAAAATACATACCTGAAAAAAAACTTAAAATAATTCATCTTGTTTCAAGATACCAGGGACTTATTGTTCAAAAGAAAAATCCCCTGAAAATTTCATCTTTAAAGGATTTAGAAAACAAACAGATAAAATTTGTAAACAGACAAAAAGGATCAGGCACAAGAATACTTACAGATTATGAATGTCTTAAAAACAAAATAGATTCTTCAAAAATAAGAGGTTTTAATCTTGAGGAATTTACACACATGGGAGTTGCTGTATGCGTTAAAAGCCTTGCAGCTGATGCAGGAATGGGAATAATGGCTGCTGCAAGGGCACTTGATCTTGATTTTATTCCTGTTACAAAAGAAGATTATGAAATAATTGTACCTGAAGAATTTTTTGAACTAGAACCCATAAAAATTCTTATTGAAATAATAAACTCAAAAAAATTTAAAAATGAAGTTATGAAAAAAGGGGGTTATGAAGTAAACAGAACAGGAGAAATTCGTAATTTTTCAATTACAATGTAATTTTACATCTTAAAAAAATTAACGGCAATTATTCAATTAAGCCAAAACAATTTACTTTTGAATTAATTATGGTAAAACCACTAAAAAATTAATTCCCTGCCATGTATAAAAGCAGGATCAACTTAAACTCTAATAAAGTTTCATACACATGGATCTGTTCAATTCAATTTTTCTAGGTATAATTCAAGGGCTTACAGAATTTCTTCCAATAAGCAGCTCCGGCCACCTTGTTATTTTTCAACATATACTCGGAATCAAAGAACCTGAAATTTTTTTTGACATCTGTCTTCATGCAGGAACTCTTTGTGCAATTTTAATTTTTTATTTTAAAAGAATAATAAATCTTACAGCTTCATGCTTTGATTTTAATGGAATAAAAACAAAATCAAACAAAGACTTTGTTATTGTTTTAATGATAATTACAGGAAGTATTCCAACTGCTGCAATAGGACTTTTGATAAAAAAATTTTCAGACCAGATTTTTGCAAATATTTTCTTAACAGGCTTTATGCTTTTAATTACAGCATCATTTTTGTTTGCCTCAAAATTTTTTAATGAAAAGCCCCAAAAGGATTTATCCCTTTATGACTCATTAAAAAATGCACTAATAATTGGAACAGTCCAGGGTTTTGCAGTATTTCCAGGAATTTCAAGATCAGGTTCAACAATTGTAACTGGACTTTTTCTTGGACTTAATAAAAAATTTGCAGCGGAATTTTCTTTTCTTCTTTCTGTGCCAGCCATTGCAGGTGCACAGATTCTTTCTTTAGGAGATGTTTCAAAAGAATATATTTCAAAAAATCTTTTTTATGTTTTATCAGGAACATTCATATCCTTTTTAACAGGATATTTTGCACTTGTTGTTCTTATAAAAATCTTAAACAAAGGAAAATTCTACTATTTTGCACCCTATTGCCTTCTTGCATCGGGAATTTGCTTTATATTGAATTTTTTACAATAAAAACAATCAATTTTAAATCTGCTTCAAAAATTAAACAAAGGAGATATTATTCATGAATCCTGAAATATTCAGAGAATACGATATCCGCGGAATTGCAGGAAAAGACATGGATGACAATGATGTCTACAATATAGGCCGTGCACTGGGCTCATACATTAAAAGAAACAGCGGTAAAAAAATATGTCTTGCAAGGGATTGCAGAACAACATCAGACAATTATGGACAAATTGTTGCAAAGGCACTTTCTGACTGCGGATGCAATGTTTCAGATATTGGAATAACAACTACTCCAATGCTTTATTATTCCATACATAATCTTAAGTCAGACGGAGGCATAATGATTACAGCAAGCCATAATCCTCCAGAATACAATGGATTTAAAGTAAACATTGGAACAGACTCACTTCACGGACAAGATCTCCAAAAAATCAAAGACATGATTTTACAAAATGATTATGAATCAGGGCCTGGTTCTATTGCATCTGCCGATATTACAAATGATTATTATGATTTTATTCTAAATGATATAAAACTTGAAAAAAAACTTAGAATCGGAGTTGATGCAGGAAACGGAACAGCAGGCCCTTTTGCAGTTGAAATTTTTAAAAATCTTGGCTGCGAAGTTCACGATATTTACTGCGAAATGGATGGAACCTTTCCAAATCACGAAGCTGACCCTACAGTTGAAAAAAACCTTGATGATCTGAAAAAAATTGTAAAAGAAAAAAATCTTGACATTGGAATAGGTTTTGACGGCGACGGGGACAGGCTTGGAATAATAGACTGCTCTGGAAATATAATTTACGGCGATCAAATGATGATAATATTTGCAAGGGAAGTTCTTAAAAAAAATCCTGATGCTGTTTTCATTTCAGAGGTCAAGTGCTCTTTTACAATGTATGAAGATATTGAAAAAAACGGCGGAAAAGCCATTATGTGGAAAACAGGGCACTCCAAAATCAAGAAAAAAATGAAGGAAACCAAGGCACTTCTTGCCGGTGAAATGAGCGGACATATATTTTTTGCTGACAGATATTTCGGACATGACGACGGAATTTATGCTGCTTGCAGGATGCTTGAAATAATTGACAAAACAGGAAAATCTCCAGCAGAGCTTATTGAAGATGTTCCAAAAACATTTTCAACCCCTGAAATACGCATGGACTGTCCTGAAAACAAAAAGCCTTTTATAGTTTCAAAAATGACTGAAATATTTAAAAAAACAAATAAGGTAATTGATATTGACGGTGCAAGGATTTTATATGATGACGGATGGGGTCTTATAAGATCCTCTAACACCCAGCCTGTCCTTGTATTGAGATTTGAATCCTATACATCAAACGGGCTTTCAAGAATAAAAAATGAAATTGAAGGTGAACTTAAAAAACTTATTTCCTGATTTAATAGAACATTTGATTATGTATAAAATAAAAAGATTTATTGCGAAAAATTTCGCAATAAATCTTTAGTGATTCATTTTCTGCACCTTATTCATGTAAAACAACAAAAAAACTTTTCTCTAAAAAAAGCCCTATTTTACTGTTTCCTCCAAAACTTGAGTCTTAAACTGCCTGAAAACAATAAAAAATTACATAAATTTTCTTGCACCTTATAGTTTTAATGTGATATTTTAATATTTAAATTTTAATCAAGCATTATTAAGAGGTTTCATGAATCATCTTTTTCTCGCCGAAAAATTTTATAATCAGATTATAAAAGTGAACAATGATACCTCAAAAAAACGCTTTTCTTGTTTTATTTTTTCTTAGAAAGAAGGAGGATTTATTTTGACTGCCGAAAAGAACAAGGTTGAAGGAACAGTAAAATGGTTCAGCAACAAAAAAGGTTATGGTTTTATTGAAAAAGAAGACGGAAGCGGAGATATTTTTGTGCATCACAGTGCAATTGATATGCCAGGATTTCGCACGCTTACAGAGGGTGAAAAAGTGATTTTTGACATTGAACAAAATGACAGAGGATATGCTGCAAAAAATGTCATAAGATCATAACCTTCAAAAATCCAAAACATTTAAGTGCTGTTTTTTATTTTATAAAAACAGCACTTTCTTTTTTTAAGGTTGAACCATTAAACTTTTTTTTCTATATTAGATCTCCGTTTACTTAACAGGAGTAGATGGAAATTATTTTTAAACCGACAGCTTTTTCCATCGTGATTATACCTGAATTTTTAACCGGAGAAAAAATGTTCAATCTATCCAAAAGCCAGCAGAACGCTGTAAAACATATCAATGGCCCGGCACTTGTAGTCGCAGGTGCTGGTTCCGGCAAAACAAGAACTCTTACCGCAAAAATAGCCCATCTTGTCAACTCAGGATTTGATTCAAGAAAAATCCTTGCAATAACATTTACAAACAAGGCTGCAGATGAAATGAAGCAAAGGCTTTTTGAAATAACAGGCCTTGATGAAATTTCATTTCCCTGGGTAAGAACTTATCATTCAGCATGCTACAAAATTTTCAAAGATGAAGCACACCATCTTGGTTACAAAAGACCTTTGCAGATTCTTGATATTTATCATCAGCAGAAAATTGTTGAAGAAGTTCTTGTAAAAATGAATATAGACAAAAAAAACATGGGAGAAATCAGAGCAAGAATTTCCATTGCCAAAAACTACGGCGATCCTTTTGAATATTTTCAGCTCAATCCCTTTACAAGGGGAATAAGAATTGAAGATATATTTAAAGAATATGAAAAAATCCAAAAGGAGCAGAATGCTCTTGATTTTGACAATATTTTATATCTTACAAGAAATCTTTTAAGGGACAACAAAGAAGTAAAAACAAAATACCAGAATATGTTTGACTATATTCTTATAGATGAATATCAGGATACAAATAATCTTCAGGAAGAACTTACTCAGCTTCTTTTAGGCCATGATAATCTTTTTTGTGTAGGAGATGACTGGCAGTCTGTATACGGCTTCAGGGGAAGCAATGTAGATCATTTCCTTTCATTTAAAAAAAAATATCCAAAAAGCAAAATTTTCAGACTGGAGGAAAATTTCAGATCCTGCGATGAAATTGTTAAGGCAGCAAATCATCTTATTGGATACAACGAAGACAGAATGGACAAATCCTGCTATTCAGCCAAAAAAGGCGGAGAAATTTCAACCCATTATTTTGCTGATGAAGAACAAGAAGCTTTATGGATAGGCAAAAAAATCCAGAAACTTAATATTGCAGGGATAGATTATAGTGATATTGCAGTAATTTATCGTACAAAATTCTGCTCAAGGGCCTTTGAAAAGGCTTTTAGAATGCTAAGAATTCCATACCGTCTGGTGGGAGACAAGGGTTTTTTTGAAAGAAAGGAAATTCTTGATCTCAACTGCTATCTTACAGCTTCATGTTTTCCAATGGATGATACAGCATTTGCAAGGATTTTAAATATTCCAAAAAGAGGAATAGGACCTGCAATGCTTAAAAAAATAAATTCCATGCGACTTGAAGGAATGTCTTTTTCAGATGCTGCAAAAGAGGCTCTTAAAAAAAGCCTTTTATCTGCAAAAGTTCACGAGAATCTCAAGAGCCTCATTGATGTTCTTAATGAAATAAAAACCATGTCACCAAACCTTGCAATTGAATATGTTATTTCAAAAACAGACTATTTTGGCTATCTTGAATCAATTTCAAAAACTCCCCAGGAGCTTTTATCAAGAAAGGAAAATATTCAGGAACTCATTGCTTCAGCTGGTCTCAGGAAAACAATAGAAGAATACCTTGAAGAAGCAGCACTTGTAAGGGAAGACAAGGAATCTGAAGATCAGGAAGACCCGGGAAAAGGAGTAAATCTTTCAACTGTTCATGCATGCAAGGGGCTTGAGTTCAATACAGTTTTTGTTGCAGGATGCGAAGAAGAACTTTTTCCACACTGGAAATCAATGGATTCTTCAATGGAGCTTCAGGAAGAAAGAAGACTTATGTATGTTGCAATAACACGGGCAGAATTTAAAACTTTTCTTACATGTGCAGATTTCAGACAAAACAGGCTTACAAAGACATCAAGGTTTTTAAAGGAAATTGAAGAATATATTGCTGAATCTGAATAAATTTTAAATTTAAAAAACATGGAATGATCAATTTAGGTATTGATTTAAAAAGCTCAGATAACCATTGCATTGCGGCCTTGTTTATGGAGCAATTTACAGGGCGTAAAAAAAACGCCCTGTAAATTATTGTGATGACAGTATTTACCAGCCTACTCTGTTTATTGTTGCTTCAATTTCAGCTTTTTTTATTTTTTCTTCCTGCTTTGCCTTAACCTCATAAGCATCATTTAACTTTGCGGTCAAAAGATCTGTATCAGCTGGTTTTAAAAGGTAATCAAATGCTCCAAGCTTCATACCCTCAACAGCATTTTTTATTGTTCCCTGTCCTGTTAAAAGCAAAACCTGAACAAGAGGATGTTTTTCCCTAATTTTTGCAAGGGCTTCTGTTCCTGTGAGACCAGGCATTATTACATCTAAAACCGCAACATCAATATTGTTTTCATCAACACATGACACAGCCTGGATTCCATTATTTACTACAAAAACATCAAAACCTCTTAGTTCAAGCCTTTCTTTTAAGGCATCGGCAAAAGCAGTTTCATCGTCTGCAATAAGCACCTTTATTTTCATATTTCCCCCTTCGGCAAAAAGCCGGGACTTTTTATTGATTTTTCTCTACACAATCACAAACAGTTTTAAATATATCCATAAGTCTTATCACTCCTGTTATTTTACCATCTTTTTCAACTATAACAGAAGTATGGTGATTTAAAGCCATTTGATGAATTGCATCAGCTATTGTTGAAGCCTCATAAACATGGCCTCCGTCTGAGGGTGAATACATTATGTCAGAAGCTTTCAGACTTAAAGAATGCTTAACCATATCTTCAAGGCTTTCATCCCAGAGATTATATCTTGAAACAAGAGTTTTAACATAGTCAGGACTTAAACCAAAATGAGGAACACCTTTTTTGGAAAACACATCTGAATCACCTGTTCTGCTGTATTTTGGTTCAAGAGCCTTTATTATATCAACCGGACTTATTTTTCCAAGAACTACTCCACTGCTGTTTTCAACAAGAACGCAATCATACATATAATTTTTCTCAACATACCCTTTTATGGCATTTTTGAGAGCAAGAATTGCTTTAGGCACACTTAAATCTTCTCTTATTCTTACAAACTCCTTTTCAGGAGTCATTAAATCTTTTACTTTTCTATTTTTCATTTTTTGCTCCGTTTAAAAATAATTTATTGTACAGTAACAGGCATTCCCATTAAAGGCCAGATAAGTGCAACTGCAAGTCCGACAACAATAATAAGAATTATACTTGCCGGTATTCCTGCAATAAAAAATTCACCTGCTGTAAACTGTTTTGAATCGTATGCTATGGCGTTTGGAGCAGCACCTACAAGAAGCATAAAAGGCATACCTGCTGTTACAAGAGAAGCAAACACAATAACCTCAGGAGCAACTCCAAGATAAGGTGCAATTACAAGGGCAACCGGAAGGGAAATTGCAATGGCTGCGACGTTCATAATAAAATTTGTCATAACCATTACAAAAAAAGCAATACCTATTACAAATACAAACCAGTGGGACTTCTGAAACAAAGCAAGCCAGTTAATAGCGAGCCATTCAGCAGCCCCTGTTTCCCAAAGACAAAAACCTATGCTCATAGCTCCGCCGAAAAGTAAAACAATGTTCCATGGAATAGCTTCCAAATCTTTAAGATCAAGAATTCCAACAATGTAAAAAAGTACTGTGGAAACAAGAATAATTGCTGTCTTATCAAAAGGCTTTAGAGCTGGAATAAATGAACGAAGAGAAAGAACAAGAATACATGAAAAAATAATTACAGCCGCATATACTTCCTGTTTTGACATTTTTCCCATTTCTTTGCTTAAAGCTGTGGCTTTTTCCTTAAGGCCTGGTATTGATTTTTTTTCAGGCTTAAAAAACACCATAAAAAATCCCCATAAAATAAAAACCATAAGCCAGCCTATTGGAAACATATAATAGGAAAGTTCAAAAAATGATATTTCAGTTCCTATAATATCCTTGTAAAATCCTATGGCAACTGCACCTCTTGCAGCACCAAGAAGTGTTATAATGCTTCCTGCACCTGCAACAAAAGCCATTCCTATAAAAAGGCCCTTGCCAAATTTGGTTGGCTTGTCATCATCTGTATACATGCTGTAAATTGTCATAAAAAGTGGATAAACAGTTGCTGCAACAGCAGTATGTGCCATGATATGTGTTAAAAGTGCAGTTACAACAAAGCATCCAAGATAAATCATACTTGTTCTTTCTCCTACAAAGGAGAGCATCTTATAAGCAAGACGCTTTGTAAGTCCGGTTTTTGTAAAAACCATTCCTATTACAAGGGATGCAAAAATAAACAGTACTGAAGGATCCATAAAATCCTTGAATGCTACTTTTGCAGGCCTTATTAAAAATAAAACCTGTAAAACTCCGATTGTAATACTTGTAACACCTATTGGTAAAACCTCAAAAACCCACCAAATACCTGCTAGAAAAAAAACTGCTAAAGCACCTTTTGCCTCCCTTGAAAGTTCAAAATGCTTTCCCATTGGATCAACTGCATCCGGCCATGAAGGCGAAAAATATACAAGAAGAAAAAGTGCTAAACCAAGAAAAAGAAAAAACCACCTTTTCCAGTCAACATTTACATTACTCAAAGTTGCTGTATTCGATGTCATAGCCCTACCTCCGATGCTCAAAGCTTAAAAGTTTGCAAACTGTTTTTTTTTTAAATCCTTCCACAGATTTAAATTCCATACTTAACTCCTCCCAATAATTATATTTTTTTCTTTTTTTGAGTTCATTGTTTGATATTTAGAATTGGCAACTATCATGCCAAAAAAGCAAAAGTCCTTTTTACCCCTTAAAAAAAATAAAGAATAAAGAAACAAAACTGTATTTTGGCAAAATTAAAATATGGAAGGAATTTGAAAATTTAGCTAAACAGAAAAAGAAACAATAATTTATGTTTCAAATAATGAAACTATATGAAACATAAAAAGTTTCATATAGTTTCATTATTATTTTACACATTTTTAATTTCAGGCATTTGAAGATATGTTTTTGCAATATTGCCGGAATAAGAAATAAGGGAAATCATAAGATCCATCAGGGCCATATGCAGCTTATGGGTTTCAACAGATTCTTTTCTAAGCTGGCTAATTCTTGCAAAATGACTGGCACGGTACTGCATATGAAGATCAAGATATGTCTGCTCTTTTTTCATAATTTTTGCAGCAGCGTAAATATCGGGCTCATCAAATACACTTTTAAGTCTTGATATCTGTTTCATAGTTTTTAGCTGAAACTCAGAAAGTTCTCTAAAACCGGCATCTGAAAAATTAGTTTTTATAGTTTTTTTTGTTTCATAAAGTTTCGGAAGAGTTTTTGAGATAATAGAACCTATGCTTTCCAAATCTTTTGAAATGGAAATATAAGCATAGGCCTTTGCAACCTTATCTCTTGAAATATCATTCCTGACCAGTCTGAAAAGATATGAACTGATTTTATCTTCTAAAAACCTAATTTCTTCTCCTCTTATAACAATACCTTCAAGAACATTTTTTGAAAAAAATCTTTTATCCGAGGGGGGCTTATCCTTTATAAACAAAATAGTTCCAGCAATTACCATTTCTTTTAAAACTCCAAGAACTCTTGAAATTTCATTTTTTGCAAGCTCAAGAGCAGCCTCTGCCGGGGGCAGTTTTTCAGTATCAAGAACAGATTCAAAAACTATTACATATTCAGATTTTTTATCTGGAAAAATTTTCATAAGAAAAAGACTTACAATCCCACAAAAAGGAAGAAAAATTAAAGCAATTCCTATATTATAAAGTGTATGTGCATTGGCAATAATTCTTGATGGAGAATCACTGAAAAATAAAGTTATATATTCAGAAAAAAAAGCAAAATAATTTATAAAAGAAAAGAACAAAACAGCACCAAAGGATTTAAAAAACAAATGTGCAAAAGCCGTCCTTTTAGCTTCCCTTGAAGTCCCAATACAGGCAAGAAGAGCTGTAACACAGGTTCCAATATTTGCACCAATCATCACAGATATTGCAGATGTAACAGAAATAAGCCCGCCTTCTGCCATTACCATTGCAATACCAGTAGATGCATTGCTGCTCTGAATTACTGCTGTAAAAAAAACACCGGCTAAAAGAGAATAAAAAGGAGATGAAAACTTATGAAAAAAAACTGCTGCATCAGAACTTTCCTTTAAAGGAACAACAGCCTGAGACATAAGTTCCATTCCATAAAAAAGAAGTCCAAAGCCAATAAGGGTATTTCCAATATTTTTAAAAACTGCTTTTTTTGAAAAAATTTTTAAGAAAAATCCGCCTCCAACAAAAAAAACTGCATATTTAAAAATACTAAAAGCAATAATCTGGGTAGTAAGAGTTGCTCCGACATTAGCACCAAGTATAATGGCAAGACTTGAAGAAAACCTCACAAGGCCAGCCTGAACAAAACCAACAACCATAACAGTGGCTGCGGAATTTGACTGAAACAATGCACTTAAAATTATACCTGTAAAAAAACCTTTTGTTTTATTGCCTGTGATATTTTTAATTCTGTTCCCAAAACTTGTTCCTGAAAAGTTTTTTAGGGCAAGAGTCATGGAATCCATTCCCATAAGAAAAAAAACAAAGCCTGCAAAAACACTTATTGCAGCCGAATAAAAAATATTTTTTGATTCACTTACAAGCTTTTCCACTGTATCTTCAAGAGAAAAACCTGGGCAGGCAAAAAAAGAAAAAAACAAAAAAATTAAAATTAAGTAAAAAATTTTCTTTATTTTCACGACAAAGCCCCCACAAACAAAAAAGTCTTCAGCCAATTTAAGACCTGAATTGAGCGTTTCATATTTTTAAATTTAAAAAAGTTAAATAAATTAAGTCTATTATATTTAAAAAACATGAAACCCTGCGGGCTTTCCAATTTTGCAGCATCTTATGAGTTAAATTACATCACATATAGCAAAGGTATACCTGATACAATTTGACGCCATATGCAGCAAACTTGAAAATCACTCTATCCAGGTAAGGATATTTTTTTAGTTAAGCAAAAAATATGCCCCTGCATAAAAATCATAACATATTGTTTTTTATACAAATAATAACATTTTTTTTAAAGGCATACATTTTGCTCATCAATAAAAAAATAAACCTCTAACAAAGGTAAAAAAATGAAAAAAATAATAGTAACAGACAAAAGCCCTCATATAAGAATGCTTATTTCACGGGAGTTTGACAGCTTTAAATGCAAAATTGAAAAGGATTTGAATCAGGAAGAAATAATTGAAACTTCAAAAAGCTCAAACACATTTGCAATAATTCTTGACCCTGAATTTATTACAATGAATCCTTTGATTTTTGTAAAAAAAATTAATGAAATATCTCCTGAAACCATTGTTATTATTCATGCCTATGACGAATGGAGAGACATATTTCACCAAAATAAAACTCTTTTTTTTATTGAAAAAAATGCACAAAGCATTGAAAGTGTAAAAAATTTTGTTCAAAAAAAAGCCTTATTGTAAAAAAACTATACATTTTTTCCCTGTAAAATTTATTTTTCAAAAAACAGCAAATTTTTAAAACTAAAAAATTTTTTAAAGCCCTTAATTCTTGTTAAAAGGCACAATTGTTGCTTTACTATCAGAAAATAAAATTATTAAGCTTTGGAAAAATAAAATGCAAATAGGTTTAAGTCTTAAATTCAAGGTTTTTTTTCTTCTTTCCATAATAGTCTTTATGACATTTATCTGGTCTGTAACCATAGTGAGCTACTCAGTAAAAACTGACATGGTTTTAAACAGGATAGTTAATGAAAAAATTGAAATTTATAAAGCTGCCAAAAACCTTGAAAGTGCCCTTTCAAACCAGAAAGGATTTTTAACATATTTTTTTGTTGATGAAGATTACAAATGGCTTGAAGAACTAGGTAAATATATGGAAATTTTTAGAAATGAGCTAAAAAGCATAAAAAATATTGCAACCGACCAAAACCAGCTTGAACTGATAAATAAAATTGAAAAAGACTACGAAGATTATATAAAAACCAAAGATCAGGCAATAGGCATCTACAAATCAAGAATAAAAGAATCAATTACAGAAGTTCATCAAAAACAAAGAGAAATGTTTTTCGGACTTCTTTCAAACTGTGAAAAATTCTGCAGCTATCAATGGGACATGGTTTTGAGCCTGAAGCATGAACTTAACTCAAAAAGCAGAAATATAAGAAAAATTACAATTACATCCGTATTTTTTTTATGTTTTATTTACGCCCTGATTTTATGGTTTATATCAAGCAAAATACTTGATCCAATTTCAAAAATTGCTGAAGAATCAGGTTCAGAAAAAAATTTAAAATCAAAAGATCAGATTGAACTGATTTCAGAAAATATAAAAGGAATCAAAAAATTATATAACAACACAGCAACAGAACTTGTAAAGAGCAGGGAAAGTCTTGAACAGTCAGAAAGACTTGCTCTTGTTGGAAAACTTGCAGCAGGAGTTGCTCATTCAATAAGAAACCCCTTTACCTCAGTTAAAATGAGGCTTTTTTCACTCAGCCGTTCACTTGACCTTTCAATTACCCATGAAGAGGATTTTCAGGTTATCTCAGATGAAATTGGAAGAATTGACAATATTATCCAGAATTTTCTCGAATTTTCCAGACTTCCCAAGCTTAAAATGGAAAACTGCCATACCTATCCTATAATTACTTCTGTTATCCAGCTTCTTGAACACAGGCTAAAAACCTACGACGTCCGTACAAGATACATAAAATCAAGATTTGACCCAGTAATTTTTGCAGACGCAGACAGAATAAGAGAAGCCCTTATAAATATTATAATAAATGCCTGTGAAGCAATGGAAAATGGTGGGGATATTGAAATTTTAGAAGAACTCACAAATGACAATATAGTAAAAATAAAAATTAAAGATTCAGGTCCAGGAATTCAAGACGACGTAAAAGAGAAAATTTTAAACCCTTTTTTCACAACAAAGGAATACGGCTCAGGCCTTGGCCTCAGTATTGTTCATAAAATAATGGCTGAACACAACGGCTTTGTTTCTTTTGAGTCTGAACAAGGAAAAGGAACGGTTTTTATCTTAAGCTTTCCTTCAGGAGAAGTAAAAAATGACTGATATTCATATTATTGATGACGATATCCAGCTTGCAAAAAGTTTTTCAAAAATTCTTTTAAGGGAAGGATATAGCGTACAAACATCATTTACAGGCAAAACAGGGATTCAAAATGTTTTGTCAGACCCTCCAAAACTTGTGGTTTTAGACATAAAACTTCCGGATATAAACGGAATAGAAGTATTTGAAAAACTCAACAAAAAACTTCCTTGTCTGCCTGTAATAATAATAACTGCATTCGGAGATACTGAAACAGCAATCGGAGCCATAAAAAAAGGGGCTTTTGATTATATTTACAAGCCCTTTGATATCCCGCAAATGCTTGAACTTATAAAAAAAGGGGTTGATTCCTCAAAATACAGAAATTCTCCGGTAATAATAAATCCTGATGAACAGGAGTTTATCAAGGAGGCATTAATAGGCAACAGCTATGAAATGATAGAAGTCTACAAGTCAATAGGAAAAGCTGCTCCAACAGATGCAACTGTTCTTATAAGAGGCGAATCAGGAACTGGAAAGGAGCTTTGTGCAAGAGCAGTTTTTCATCATTCATCAAGAAGTACAAACCCTTTTATTGTAATTAACTGCGTTGCAATACCGGAAACACTGCTTGAAAGCGAACTTTTCGGCTATGAAAAAGGTGCTTTTACAGGGGCACTTCATAAAAAAGTCGGCAAAATAGAACAGGCAAACAAAGGCACTATTTTCCTTGATGAAATCGGAGATATGCCCCTAGGCATCCAGGCAAAATTTTTAAGGCTTCTTCAGGAAAAAAGTATTGAAAGACTTGGAGGAAAAGATCCTCTTTCGGTTGATGTAAGAGTTATTGCAGCAACAAACAGAAACCTTGAAAAAGCTGTTGAAGAGGGCACCTTTAGGGAAGATTTATATTACAGGCTTAAAGTTGTAACAATTACAATGCCTCCTTTAAGAAACAGAAAAGAAGATATTCCTGCTTTAAGCAAATATCTGCTTAAAAAATTTGCCATAGAATCTGAGCTGAAAAATCCAGACATTTCAGATGAAGCAATAACATTTTTAAAATCCTATGACTGGCCAGGCAATATAAGAGAGCTTTTCAATGTTTTGCAAAAAGCAGTAATTTTCAATATGGGAAACCCTATAAAAAAAGAAGAAATAAGCCTCCCTCAAAAAAATCAAATTCAAATCAATGAAGACAATAAAAATAAAACAAAAAAACTCAGAGAATGGATAAGAAACTCTCTTTTATCTGAAACAAATGAACGACCATATGAATTTTTAATGGACAAATTAAGTGAAATTATTATTTCAGAAGCTCTTTCCATAACAGGAAAAAATATTTCAAAAGCATCCAAGCTTCTTGGTGTATCAAGACCTACTCTTCACGCAAAAATTGAAAAATTTGGAATTGAAACAAAAGAATAAAAATTAGGGAATAGTTTTTGCTTAACAATAAACAGCCCCTGCATGAATCTCCTCCCGGATAATTAAAATCCCCATTAATTATGCTTTGTATCCATGCAGGGGATACCTTTTTATGGCATTGAATTTGCAAATCATAAAATCAAACAGATTTTTAAATTTGACCTAAAAATAATTTTTATAAATTTACCACCAGGAGGCCCAAACATGATTAATACACATTTACTTCTTGTTGACGACGAAGAACGATTTCTTCAGACAACTTCAAACCTAATAAAAAAACAAAAACAGGATTTCAACGTCATGACAGCACCAGGAGGCCAAGAATGCCTGGAAATAATAAAAAACAACAATGTCGATGTTGTTATTCTTGATGTCAAAATGCCTGGAATGGACGGTGTAGAGGTATTAAGGGAAATAAAAAAAGAAAAACCTCTTATTGAAGTAATAATGCTTACAGGACATTCTACAACAGAATCAGCAGTTGAAGGAATGAAACTTGGAGCTTACGACTATCTGCTCAAACCCTGTGACATTAAAACCCTTATTGAAAAAGTCCTAATAGCAGACAAAAGAAAAAAAGATGCAGAAGAAAGAATTAGTCAGGTTAAAATTGAAAAAATAATAAACGAAAAAGGATTTTAATTCTTAACTTGATCAAATTTTTTTCCATTTTCTGCAATACCAGGCACTGATTCAGTGCCTGGTATTTATCAAAAGAACAAAACCTGAATTGAACATTTTAAATTAATAAATTTTCAATGAATTTAGCTTATCCCTTTCTTTTTTAAAAAATCTTCTAATAAAAAAACAAATTTCAAATAAATAACACCCTATTTTTACAGATGAAAAAGCAGCTGCAAAATTATCAAACTGTAAACTTATTTTTTATAAACTGTAAAACACATTAACACTATTTATTCAGATTTTCAGACAATCACTCACAACTATTTGATATCAAATACTTTTTTAACATACCAAAACATGGCATTTTCTTTGCTTTTATAGAAAATAAAAGAATTAAGCAAAAACAATCAAGGAGGAACTTTGGAAGAAATAATCTACAGAAAAAAAATGGGAAAAATGATTTTTGCCAGAGTTGTAATGCTTCCTGTAATCCTTCTTCTTCTGGTTTGTGCTGCAATAGTTTTTTATTTTGTTTCATATTCTGGAAAGGAAGTTGAAAACAAGCTCATAAGAATTGCAGGCGATCACAGAGATATGATCGATTCATTTTTAAATGAAAAATCTGGAATTTTAAAACTTGTTGCTGAAAACCACAACTTTGAAAATCTAAGCAGCAAGGATCATCTTTTAAAAGTCTTTAACAATCTCCAATCACAATCAAGAGCATTTGTTGATCTTGGAGTTTTTGATTCCAAAGGAAACCATGTGGCTTATGCAGGCCCTTTTAATTTAGAAGGCAAAAACTATTTCAATGAAAACTGGTTTCAAATGGTCAAAAAAAACGGACTTTTTATTTCAGACGAATTTCTGGGATTCAGACAGATTCCCCACTTTGTCATAGCTGTAAAAAAAGAAGACGAATCAGGGCAATGGTATTTAAGAGCAACCATAGATACTCACTTTTTTAATTCCCTTGTTGACAGCATAAGAATAGGACGAACAGGACATGCCTACATAATAAACAGAGAAGGCGTTCTAAAAACAATGGAAGAAAAAGACAATACCTCAGGGATGATAGACTACCTTAAATATATTGAAAAAAATAAAGACAGCAGGCCGGCTTCTTTTTTGGGAGGAGGAATGTTTGACATAAAATATATTTATTGTGCCGTTCCTCTAACCAAAACAAACTGGGCTCTGATTGTAAGACAGGAAACCCTTGATGCATATTTTCCCCTTTTCATGGCTGCAATAGTTTCAGTTCTCATAATTTTAACAGGCGGAACAATTGTGGTTGTGACAGGTTTTATAATGGCTTCAAACATGGCAAACAGGCTCAGGCTTGCCAATGCCGAAAAAAAAGAAATGAAAACCCAGCTTATAATTGCCGGAAAACTTGCAGAAGTCGGTGAAATGAGCACAGGCATAGCTCATGAAATAAACAATCCTCTCCAGATAATCAAATCTGAAACTGCAATGATGGATGAGTGCATTAAAGATATTGAAAAAACAGATATTTCAAAAATAAAAGAGGAACTATTCACAATAAAAGACTGTCTTGATCAGATAAAGCTTCAGGTAACAAGATGCGGAAAAATAACAAGAGGACTTCTTACATTTGCAAGAAAAAATGAAACAAGTTTTGAAGAATTTTCACTTGAACAGGCAATTCCATCAATTGTTCATATGGTTGATGAAAAGGCAAGGGTTGAAAATGTCAAAATAATTCAGGAAATTGAAAACGGCCTTCCTCTAATGAAAAGCGATTCAGGCCAGATTCAGCAGGTAATCTTAAATCTGTTAAACAATTCCATTTATGCTCTTAAAGGCAGAAAAAACGCCCAGATAAGAATTTCAATAAAAAAAGAAAACAAGGATGCCCTAATAATTTTTCAAGACAATGGCTGCGGCTTTAAAAAAGAAGAGCTTGAAAAGGCTTTTGTACCATTTTTCACAACAAAGCCTGTTGGCGAAGGTACAGGACTTGGATTGAGCACAGTGTATGGAATTGTAAAAGGACTTGGAGGCGACATGACCCTTACAAGCGAATACCAGCAGGGAGCAACCTTTATAATAAAGCTCCCCTTTGATTCTGAAAAAATAAAAAATGAAATTTAAAAAATATGAGGAGGAATTATTTATGAAAACCGCAAGAAAAAAAATTTTAATCAATTAAAGGAGGCTTGAAACAATGGAAAAAATCAGAGTTCTAATGGTTGACGACGAAGCAAGATTTCGTGAAACAACCTCAAAGCTTTTAAAGAAAAAAGGTTTTGAAGTTACCATGGCACAAAGCGGAGAGGAAGCTCTTGAAATTGTAAGAAAGCATCCTCAAGACGTTGTTATTCTAGATATTAAAATGGGAGGAATGGACGGACATCAGGCCCTTTTAAAAATCAAGGATATTGATTCTGAAATAAGGGTAATAATGCTCACAGGCCACGGCTCGGCAAATTCAGCTGAAAAAGCACTTAAGGACAAGGCTTTTGACTATCTTAACAAGCCCTGTGACATTGATATTTTATCAATAAAAATCAGAGAAGCATATGCAGAAAGATACCATCTAAAAAAACAAAAGGAGAAAAAAGCATATGATGTAATGACTTTTATTGAAAATTATTCATCTGTTTCCATGAATGCCACTATTAAAGAAGCAGTATCAATTCTCATGGATTCTTTTAAACCTTCACTTACAGGTGAAGCATTTATTGAATCAGGACACAGGTCAATTATTGTAATGGACGACAATAAAGAACCAATAGGCCTTTTAACAATTTATGACCTGCTCCATGCAATAAGACCGGCCTACCTTTCTGCACCTAAACCTTCAATGGCTGATTCAGTTCAGTATTCAAGCATGTTCTGGGACGGACTTTTCACACTTCAGTCAAAATCAATTGCAGGAAAAAAAGTGCATGAACTCATGTCTGAAAAACCGCCTGTCATAGACAGAAATGCAAACCTTATGGAAGTTGCAGACCTGATCTTTTCAAGCGGAAGAAGGCGGGTTCTTGTAAAAGACGGCGGAAAGGTAATCGGAATAGTCAGAGAACAGGATATCTTCTTTGCAATGGTAAACATTATTGTCTGAAAAGACTTTAATATACGAGGGGGTTAAAAATGGAAAATACTAAAAAGCAGAAAGTAACGGGATATGACAAATATGTAGACTGGAAACTTTTCATTATCCCTGTTGTGTTATTGTTTGCAGTTCTTTTTATGCCTACTCCTTATGGAATGAAGGATGTTGGAACAGAATATGCTGTAGGTCCTAAAGCAGTAATAGGCCATGTAACACAAAAAGTTTTTAATACATCAATTTCTGATGCCGAGCAATGGCAGCTTTTAACAGCAAGAATGATGGAACAGAACATCCAGATGGGTGCAATGTCAAAAACAAGATTTTTAAAAAGAGATATAAAATGGTGTAAAAAATATAAAATAGATGCAGATTCAAAAAACCATCAAAAAGCAATAGAGTATGTAACAAACAATTTTACTGATGAATCATATTTAACTCTTACAACAGAACTTCTTCAGCTTAGAAGAGATATTTTAAAATATGAAAATCTATCTGAAAAAGACAAGACAGCAGCAGATAAAAGTGCCTGGAAAATAAAAGTTGCAATTGCAACAACAATTTTTGTTGTATTCTGCTTTTTTACAGAATGTATTCCACTTCCGGGTGTTGCTTTCTGCATAGGCCTTATATTTGTGTTTACAAATGTTGTAACAAGAAGAGAAGTTGCAATGCTTTACTGGGATGACGCCTGCTGGTTTATCATGGGTAGTCTCATGTTTGCAGCCGCTTTTGTTAAAACAGGGGTTGATAAACGGGTCTGCCTTATGATGTTCAGAAAGCTTGCTGTACCAAACGTAAAGTGGATTACCCTTATATTTTTTCTAATAATTTCACCTCTTGCAGCCTTTATTTCAGACCATGCTCTTGCTGCAATGTTTCTTCCAATTGGTATTTTATTGTATCAGAACAGCCTTACAGAAGAAGTGCCCCAGGACCCTGAACTTGCAAAAATGCTTATGATAGGCATTGCAATGGCTTGTAACATAGGCGGATTCGGAGCTCCTTCAGGCGGTGCAAGAAACGTAATCATGATGACCTATCTTGAAGACATGTTTGGCTTCAACATTGGTTATTTTGAGTGGGTAACCTATGCCATGCCTTTTGTAATAGTAATGATGCCAATAACCTGGATTGTTTTAAACTGGAGATTCAAGCCTCAGGTTACAGATCTTGGACCTGCAATGGATCATTTAAAAAGTGAAATCGACAAAATGGGAAAATGGAATAAAAACCAGATAATGGCACTTGTTATTTTTGTAATCATGGTTTTTGGATGGTTTACAGAAAAACTATTCTACACTTCTGGAATTATTCCTGTCCGCCTTGGAATAGGTGTTATTGCTGTTGCAGGTGCCATAGCCTACCTAATGGCAGGAGTTGTAAACTGGAGAGACTATCAGGAAAAAGTGGACTGGGGTGTTGTATGGCTTTATGCAGGTGCAATTATTTTCGGAAGAACCCTTGATTCAACTGGTGCAGCATATTGGATGGCAAGATCGGTAATTGAATTTCTGACACCTTTTGGAATGGAAAGCGGTGCACCTCTTATGCTTGTAAACAACGGACTTACAGCAATAATGACAAACCTTATGGCAGACGGCCCTGCAGCTGCTGCTGTTGGCCCTATTTCACTTAACCTTGCAGCTCTTGCCCATCCTGGAACAACATTTTTACCCTTTATGGCAATGAGTACTGCATGTGCATCTTCATTTGCATACTTACTTATTATTGGTACTCCTCCAAACGCAATTGTTTATGCAAGCGGTTATCTTGAGCCAAAAGACTATCTTAGAATAGGTGCAATAATGTGGGTTGTTGCAAACATAGTTCTTATAGCACTTACCCTTGTTTACTGGGGTGCAAGGGGATTTGGATCGCTTCCTGCTTTTTAATTTTAATTGTTACAAAATTTTAATTTAAAAAAAGGGCCTTTTTATAAAGGCCCTTAAAAAAAGGGGGGAAAAATGGAAAGCAAAAAAAAACCAAAAAAAATGTTTTATTACAAAGAAGGCAAGCTCTGGTTTTCCAAAAAAGCTGAAAAAAGATTTTTCTTTTTCATGACCATTATAATGCTTGGCTCGGGCATTTATTATCTTGTTTCAAGCATTTAAAAAATAATGGCTTAATATTTTTAAGGAAAAAAAAATGGTTAAGTTAACAATAAAGAAAAAAGCATTTTTACTCATAATAATTATTGTTACATCAATTGCATCAAGTTTTGCAGCATCATATTTATTATATAAAAAAACTGATTCAATTGAAACTTTTTCAGATAAGCTTGATCAGGCAAATCTTTTGATACTTGAATGCAGAAGACAGGAAAAGAACTTTCTCTTAAGAGGTTTTGAAACCTATGGAACAGACAGCCTGAACTCATATGAAAAATGGGAAAAAAATTTTAATGAACTTAAACTTATCCTTAAAAATATTGAAAATAACAGAAAATACTCAAATCTTATAAATCAGATTTCAAAAGATGCATCTAGCTACTATGAATACTTTCAGGAATTTACAAAAGGCAAGCCAAATGATTCTGAAAGCGGCCTTATTTTAATGGCAAGACAGATTCAAACAACTATAAAGCAGATAAAAACAAGTGAAAATATAAATAAAACCAACCTTAGAAAAAAAGCAAAAATAATAAATATTTTTTTCCTTTTTATATCTTTTACAGCAGTTTTTCTTTTTGCCGTTCTCTTAAATAAAAGCCTTATAGATCCTGTAATATTTCTTTCCAATACTTTAGAAAATATTGCATCAAAAGAAGGAGATCTTACAGCCAGACTAAAGATAAAATCAAATGATGAAACAGGCCAGCTTGCAAAATGGTTTAATCTTTTTACAGAAAAACTAAGAACAATAATTGTTAAAACAGCAGAAACCACTGAAGTTCTTGTAATTTCTTCTTCAAAGCTTGAAAAAATTTCATCCCGGATAAATGAAATTTCTAAAACAGCCCTTTCAAAAACAGAAATACTTGCAGAGTCAGGGACTGCACTTTCTTCAAATCTTGAAGCAACATTAAATGCTTCAGCAAAAGCATCTTCAAATATAGATTCAATTGCATCTGCAACTTCTCAAATTGAAGAAATGATTAAAAAAATTGAAGAAAGCACTTTGGAAGCAAAAAAAGTTGCAGAAAACGGAGCAGTTAAATCAAATTCAGCCTCTAAAAAAATGGTAGAGCTTGAGGACGCAGCTAAGGAAATTGAAAAAGTTGCCCAGACAGTTTCAGAAATATCTGATCAGATAAATCTTTTAGCACTTAATGCTGCAATAGAAGCAGCAAGGGCTGGTGATGCAGGAAAAGGATTTGCAGTTGTTGCAAACGAAGTAAAAGAACTTGCCAAGCAGACTTCAGAGGCAACCCTTGACATAAAAAATAAAAATATCTGGATTCAAAAAACCACATTTGAGGCTTTAACAGAAATTAAAGAATCAACAAAAATTATTGATTCAGTAAAAACACTGACAGACAATATTGCTTCACTTGTACATGAACAAACAATTGCTGCTTCCTACACAAACAAAAATCTAAATGATGCACTAAATCAAAACCTGAACATAACCAAAAACATTGAGGAAGCAGCAAGTGCTGCAAAAAAAACATCTGATGAAACAAAAAATATAAAACTCCAGGCTATGTCCATTAAAATCACGGCCTCTGAAATTGATGAAACTGCTGAAGAAATTGCCTTAAATACTTTTAAAATAAAAGAACAAATTTCTGTTTTTAAAATATAACGGCCTGAATTTAACATTAAATTTTTCTAAATTTAAAAAGGGGATTTAACATGACTGAGCTTACAATAAAAAATTATATGGGCACTCTTTCATCAATGATAAAAAATCCAGGAATTTTTTTTGAAAATCTTCCTAAAAATTCAAGTCTTAAGCCTCCATTTTATTTTTTATGTATTTCCTGTTTTTTATCAGCTCTTCTTTTTATTTTTTCAACTTCTGCATCTGAATATAAAACACTTACAGGTTCCATATATTTTATAAATGCGGTTGGCATGACTTTAATTGCAGCTTTTTTTGCATTTTCTGCAATAGTTTTCATAAGCCCTGGCAATGCAGATTATAGAAAATGTTTTTCAATTTTTGCATATTCAGCAGGCACAACAATAATTGGAGCAGGCATTCCTTTTTTTCTTTGGTTTGCAGAAGTATGGAAATGGTGGCTTATCGGAAAAGGGCTTAAAAAAAACATTAAACTGACTACTATTCAGACAATACTTGTAATTGGCCTTTCAATTGGATCAATTCTTGTTTTGTTTTCACTATTTACTCACTTATCAGCTGGTTTAAGCAAACTTTAATGGCACAAATTTTGCTTTGTTTTATTTGGGGGATTTATTTAAAATTTTAATTTTGTGGGGGCAGCATGAAAGACTTAAAAACAAATTCCAAAAAAATCATTGCTAATTGTTTAGACTCATTTGAAAAACCTGAAATCCTTATTGGAGGAGACGCAGTTTCATACGAAACAATATATGAAATTGAAAATATGGGAATGAATGCAATAAAATCTTCAAGTGAAAATATTGTTTCCTTTTCAATTACTCTTAACCCAAACTGCATTATTCTTGATTACAAAAATGCAAGAGATGCAATTATTCCCCTTACAAAGATTTTAAAACTCAAACCCTATGCAAAGATTATTGTTGCAGCAGAAATAATTAATCTTGCAGATGCCATGGAAACTATTGATTTAGGAGCTTTTGACTGTCTTATAAAACCCCTTGACTATAAGGAGCTTGAATGGAGAATTTTAGACGGAATTTCTAAAACTTTTTTTACAAATATCAATTTAAAAGCTATCGAACAGAATAATTATATAAACATCTAATATAATATAGGCTTTTTGCTTTCTGCCCTCCCCTTGGCAGTTCTTATGTGTAAAGATTAATTTTTAAATTTATGCAAAAAGCCCTTTATGCTTCCGGTCCTAAAAGATTATAACCTCACCCCAAAATCAGGACCGGAAGCTTTTTTTAACTTGTAATTGGCCGAAAACAATAATTTTTTGTTTAGTTCAAGGAACTGATATAAAATTTATAGATGTTCCAAAAAGTGTTTCATTTTGAGTTGACTCTGCTAAAAATGCTGATATATCTGGTTGATATTCAATACAAACAAAGGTGAAACAAAATGAACCCTTTTATCAGACCGCCTATTGCACATGGCCTGTTCAATAAAGGAACAAACTTAAAAAGACTTCTAGATACCTTAGATCAACCTGTTATTATTTTAGATAAGGATCTTAACATAATTTTCTTTAATTCAAAAACAAGAACAATTTCAGATATTTCCTCTGAAAAAGCCCTTGGAATGCCATGCAGATATTTTTTAAAAGCAAGACATTGCACCCATGATTGTCCTTTAAAAAACCCTGATTTAAAAACCAATAAAACAATTATTGAAACAGACATCCTGAGTTCATCCAGACAAATTATCCCTGTAAAAATCAGTTTTTCAGAAGTTTACGATTCTTTTGAAAACAAGCAAGGCTATATTCTTACTATAAAAGAGCCTGACAAGGAAAAAAATAAATCAAAAATTCAGGGAGAAGACTTGAATTTTTCGAGCATTATAGGAAAAAGCCCCCAAATGGAAAAAATTTACAGACTGCTTCCTGTTCTTGCCCAAAGCGATGCATCAATACTTATTACAGGTGAAACAGGAACAGGAAAAGATCTTCTGGCAGAAGAAGTTCACAGAGCATCCGAACGGTCTGAAGGCCCGTTTATAAAAGTAAACTGCGGAGCCCTTCCTGAAACACTTCTTGAAAGCGAGCTTTTTGGACATACCAAAGGAGCATTTACAGGAGCTGTAGAAAACAAACCCGGAAGATTTAAGCTCGCACATAATGGAACACTTTTTCTAACTGAAATTGGAGACCTGCCCCTTACACTCCAGGTAAAACTTTTAACTTTTCTAGATGATAAAATTGTATACCCACTTGGAAGCACAAAGGGTTTTCAGGCAAATGTACGGATGATTGCAGCAACCCACAGAGACTTGGAACAAATGGTAAGAGATGGCAAATTCAGACAGGACCTGCTTTTCAGACTAAATGTAGCAAGGCTTCATCTGCCGCCTTTAAGGGAAAGAGAAGACGATATTTTTCTTCTTCTCAATCATTTTCTTAAAAAATTCAATGAAGCTTTAAATAAAAAAATATCAGGATTTACTCCTGAAGCGAAATCAATTCTTCTCAAGTACACGTATCCAGGAAATGTAAGGGAAGTAAGAAACATAATGGAATATGGTGCAAATGTATGCCAGGATTCAAAAATAACCCCACAGGATCTCCCAGCCTATATCCAGCACAGAGCCAAACCTTTAATTGAAACATTTTCTCGAAACAATGAAACATTAAAACTTTTTGAAACACAAGACTTAAAACAAAACGAAACAATATCTAGAAATGAAACAAATTTTTCCTCATTTTCAGAAATTGAAAAAAAACTTATTACAGATGCTCTTTTCAATGCAGGAGGAAACAAATCAAAAGCTTCTGAAATTCTAGGATGGGGCAGAACAACCCTTTGGAGAAAAATAAAAAAATACGAAATAGGCTAAAATATAATGATTGAAAAAATAATTATCCCAATTTCAGGAAATGAAATAGCTCCAAGATTCGATTTGGCAACAGAAGTGCTTATACTTTTTAAGGAAAAAGGGGAAGAAAAACCAGAAGAAAAAATAATAGTCCTTTCCCATGCTTCTGCGGATGAAATCTGTCACATGATTTTAACTGAAGGTATTGAGACTCTTATATGCTGTGGAATAGAAGATCAATTTTATCAATATCTTAACTGGAAAAAAATAAAAATCATAGAAAATGTTGCAGGCCCTTTTAGAAAGGCTGCAGAAAAATTTTTTAAAAATGAATTAAAAAGCGGTGATATTCTTCTTAAAAGAAAAATTGAAGGAGTGGAAATAAATGAAGAAAACCTTTATGAATAACCTTTTTTATTTTTTTAAAACACCTCCCGAACACATACGGCGGCCTATGAGATACGTAAGAATGAGAAGAAGCATAGCCTTTCTTTTCATGGTAATAACAATTGTACCTCTAACAATAATGGCAGGGATAAACTATCATCAATACAGGGAAAGCCTTAAAAAGGAAATAAAGGCACCTCTTCACAATATTTTAAATGATATAAGATATGCCTTTGAAATTTTTATTGAAGAAAGACTTTCAACAATAAGGTTTATTTCCAATGCATACTCCGACCATGAACTTAAAGACCCTGATATAATTAAAAAAATTTTTAGAGCTTTAAGGCATGAATTTTCAGGATTTGTTGACCTTGGAATGATAGATCAAAATGGAATTCTCCAAAGCTATGCCGGCCCGTACAATCTTCTTGGAAAAGATTATTCACAGCAGGATTCATTCAGGGAAGTAAAGGTAAGAGGCACTTATATAAGTGATGTTTTCATGGGATACAGAAAATTTCCTCATATAGTCTGTGTTGTAGAAAGGGTTACAGACGAAGGCAAATCATGGTTCTTAAGGGCTACAATTGACACTAAAAAATATGAAGAACTTGTGAACTCTGTAAATCTTGGTCCTGAAAGCGATGCTTTTTTATTAAACAAGGAAAAAATTCTTCAGACAGCTTCAAGATACTATGGAAATGTCATGGAAAAAACCACCCTTGACATACCAGATGCAATACATGGAACTTTTATAAAGGAAATAAAGGATAATACAGGTAAAATTGTACTTGCAGGATTTACAAGCGTTCATTCAGACTATATTTTTGTGCTGGTAAAACCAAAATCCCTGATTTTAAAATCATGGTATTCACTTAAAAGCGAAATGTTTTTTATTTTAGGTGTAAGCATAATTATAATTGTTATCGCATCCATAAGGCTGTCAAACCTTGTAACAAACAGAATAAAAACTGCTGATGAAAGAAGGGAAACTGCATTAAAAGAACTTCAGCACACCCAGAAACTTTCTTCAATAGGCCGTCTTGCAGCAGGAGTTGCCCATGAAATAAACAACCCCCTTGCCATAATCAATGAAAAAGCCGGTCTCATGAATGACATAATATCTTTTTCAAAGGATTTTGAATTAAAAGACGAATTTTTAAAGCACAACCAGTCAATAATCAACTCTGTTTCAAGATGCAGGTCTATAACCCACCGACTTCTTGGCTTTGCAAGAAGGTTTGATATCAACTTTGAAAAACTAGATGTAAATTCAATAGTAAAAGAAGTACTTGGATTTCTTGAAAAAGAAGCCTCATACAGACAAATTGACCTTGTTCTTTCCCTAAACCATGAAATACCAGAAGTTTTTTCAGACAAGGGCCAGGTTCAGCAGGTATTTTTAAATCTGCTTACAAATGCCATGGCAGCAGTTGAAAACGGAGGAAAAATTGAAATAACCTCATATTATATTGCAGACCAGAAAATGGTTGGAATTGACTTCAAAGACAATGGATATGGAATGAGCGAAGAAGTCAAAAAACATATATTTGACCCGTTTTTTACCACAAAAAGAGGCCAGGGAACAGGACTTGGTCTTTCCATAACCTATGGAATAGTAAAAAAACTCAAAGGCAAAATAAATTTTGAAAGCAAGGAAAATATTGGAACAACATTTACAATTCTTCTTCCAGAAGAAGAAACCTATGAATCAATGTCAGAGGAGGAATAATCTTGAAAAATAAAATATTGCTTGTTGATGATGAGTATGAATTTGTACAGACCCTGGCACAAAGGCTCAAACTAAGAAATTATGACGTAAATATAGCTTTAAGCGGGGAAGAATGTCTTGAAATCTTTTCCGGGCAAAATTTTGACCTTGTTGTTTTAGACCTTATGATGCCCGGAATGAGCGGACTTGAAGTTCTTGCAGGACTTAAAAGAGCAAAGCAGTCAATTCCTGTTATTCTTCTTACAGGGCATGGTTCAACAAAGGAGGGAATGGAAGGAATGAAACTTGGAGCAGCAGATTATTTAATGAAGCCTCTTGACATTAATCAATTGACAGACAAAATGGAAGAAATCTTAAAATAAAAAAATGGATAAATTTATGAAAGCCTCAAAAGAAATAATATTTTCTGAAAGAATTGCTTCTTCTGTCAGCCATGAATTAAGAAATATTCTTGCAGTAATAAAGGAAAATTCAGGCCTTTTGCAAGACCTTATAATGCTTGGGAAATATGACGACAGTTCCGGAAAACTTAAAAAAATAACAGATACAATTTTAAAGCAGGTAAGCATTGGAGAAGAAACCACAACCCATTTAAATAAATTTGCCCATTTAAATGACAAGGATATAGAACTTTTCAGCTGCAAAAATGAACTTAACGAACTTTTAGGCCTTATTAAACGTCCTCTTAAGCAGAAAGGCTTAGATATTGTTTTAAATATTGATGAAGACATAAAAATTGAAGCTTCAAGATTTTTTTTCCAGATGACTTTATATTTTATTATTAATGAAATTATAAAATTATCTGAATACGGCTCAAAACTTGAAATCACTTTTTTAAAAGACAAAATAAAAAGCCAGATTGAATTAAAAACAGACTGCGTTTTACAAATTGATATAAAAACACTTGAAAACAGTCTCAAAGAAAATCTGGCTTTTATGAAAACCGGACTTGATAAAAAAGAAAATTCAATTTTTCTAAATACAGGCAGGGCTTGATATTATTTTTTTGATTTCCCTTTTAACCATTTGGCACCAAATTTGCTTATTACTTATTCAAGAAAACAAAAAAATAATTAATCAAGGGGAGGTATATAATGGCTATAATAAGTATTTTTTCAGGCAAATATTCAGGTGCAGCTCAAATAGTAAAAAAACTTGAAGAAAACCACGGCTATAAAGTTATAAGAGATTATGATGTTATTGAAGCCTGCGTAAAAAAATTTAATGAAAATAAAGAAATTTATGAAAAGGCTTTTTTTAATCCACCTTCGGTTTTCAACAGTTTTACAAGGGAAAAAGAAAAATCTCTGTCAGAAATTAAGGCTGCTATTTCAGAACTTCTTAATGACAACCAGATTTTTTACGGATTTTCAAGTCTTCTTATTCCAAGAAAAATCAATCATGTGGTAAAAATTCTTACCATTGCTGATCTTCAGTACAGAATTCAAAATGCTTCTAATTTAGGTGTTAGTGAAAAAAATGCAAAAAAAGAAATTCTTCAGGCAGATGAAAAAGCAGCTGAATTTTCTCATCACATTAAAAATTCAGGCCCATGGAATCCTTCATTATATGACATGGTAATTCCAATGGACAAAACCACAACAGAAAAAGCATATGAGCTTATTTTAAGCCAGCTTGGGAATCCTGTTCTTCAATATTCCAAAGAGTCAAAAAAACACATTGAGGATTTCAGGTTAGAGACAAAAGTAGGGCTTGAGCTTTGCAGACAGGGTTTTGATGTTGATGTTGATGCCAATGGAAATGATGTTTCCCTTACAATTAATAAAAAAGTTCTTTTTCTTTCAAAACTTAAAAATGAACTTACAAATGCTGCAAAAATAATTGAAGGTGTTTCAAACGTAGAAACAAAGATAGGCCAGAATTTTTACAAGGCAGACATATTGACAGACCAGAACTTTTCAAGACCACACAAGGTTCTTCTTGTTGATGATGAAGTTGATTTTATCCAGACATTATCCGAGCGTCTTGCAATAAGGGATATGCCTTCATTCCCTGTTTCAAGCGGAAGAGAAGCACTTGAAATTATGGACAGAGATCATCCAGAGGTTATGGTTCTTGACCTTAAAATGCCAGGTGTTGACGGATATGAGGTTTTGAGAAAAACCAAGGAAATAAGCCCTGAAACTGAAATTATTATTCTTACAGGCCATGGAAATGAAAATGACAGAACAAGATGTATGGAACTTGGAGCTTTTGCATATCTTGAAAAACCTGCTGACATTGACATTCTTACAAAAACAATGAAAGAGGCCTACGAAAATATCCAGAAAAAAACCGCTCAAAACTAAAATTTTACTCCAATTAAAAGGGCAGAGAAAAAACTCTGCCCTTTTTAATTATGAAAAATAAAATTTATTTTTATGCAATCATGCCGCCGTCGCACACAAGAAGAGAACCAGTTGTATAGGATGCAGCATCTGAAACAAGATATAAAACTGCCCCTGCCATATCTTCGGGATCTGCAACCCTTCCAAGGGGAATTTGTGAAACTATCATTCCCTTTAAATTTTCATCCTGCGTCAATGCACTTGCAAATTTAGTGTCTGTAAGTCCGGGAAGAAGAGCATTTACTCTTATTTTATATGGGGCAAGCTCCCTTGCAAATGCTTTTGTAAGAGCAATAAGTGCTGCCTTTGAAACAGAATAAATCCCCTGAAAAGGTGCCGGCCTGATTCCGTTTACAGAAGAAACATTTACTATGCTTCCTCCGCCGTTTTCTTTCATAAGTTTTGCAAATTCTACTATTGTAAAAAAAGGACCTTTAAGGTTTACATCAAAAATCTTGTCCCAGGCCCATTCTTCTGCATCTATCATATTTCCGAAAAACGGATTTGCAGCTGCATTGTTTACTAAAATATCAAGGGTGCCGTATTTTTCCTTAACTGACTCTACAAGTGCTTTTATCTGATCAATTTCTCCCATATTGCAGGCCATTGATTCTGCGTGTCCGCCTTTTTGCTTTATATCATTTTCAACTTTTTGAAGAGCATCTATTTTTCTGCTCACCAAAATCACCTTTGCACCGTTATCGCTTAAGCAATGTGCTATTGCTTCTCCAATTCCCCTGCTTGCTCCTGTTATAAGAGCTGTTTTATTTTCAAGTGAAAATCCAGCCATTTTGATTTCCTTTCTTTTTTAAAAGCCCCTGCACTTAGGCAGCAGGGGCTTTATTTGGGGACCTAACCTGTCTTTAAGTCCTAACCTTTATTTTATCTTAAATGTATATGCTATCATCATCTGGTTTCTGTCTTCCATCTGAAGAGCTGACTCAAGTCCTGCACAGTCAAGGTTGGCATTTATTGCTTCCTTGGTCATTCTTATTCCCATTGGATTTTTTGTGGTCATAACCTTGGCAAGCTCCATTGCAGTTGGAACAAGTTCTTCCTTTGAAACAAGGCGGGATGCAAATCCAAGATTCATTGCATCTTCAGCATTCATCCAGTTTCCTGTCAAAAGAAATTCATAAGCTCTTCCTGAACCAATAAGTCTTGGGAGAAAATAACTTGAAGACATGTCTGCACCGCCAAGCCCGATATTTATGTAAGCTGCTGAAAACTTTGCACTGTCACAGATAATTCTAAGGTCTGATGCCATTGCAAGGGAAAACCCAATTCCTGCTGCTGCACCATGGACACATGAAATTATCGGCTGTGGAATCTGACGCATTTTAAGAAAAAGACGGCTCATTCTTGCCTGTGCATCGTAGGCTTTTACAGGAGCCATTTCAAAAATCTCTGTTGCATATTTTTCTGTATCAAGTCCTGCACAAAAGCCTTTTGCATCACCGCCGTCAAGAACAAGAACAGTTGTTCCCTCATCATATCTCAGCTGATCTAAAAGGGCATCAAACTCATTTACCATTTCAAGGTCAAATGAATTGTATTTGTCAGGCCTGTTAAGCGTAACTCTTCCTATTTTTCCTTCTTTTTTGAAAATTACCCTATCCATTATTTATCTCCTTTTTACATTGTAAAATTTTCAATTGAAGTATTTAAAATCACATGTTCCCTGTTTTTTATTGTAGAGGAAAGATAATCTGTTTTTGGAAGTTCATGGGAAAAATAATATTTCATAACCCCTAGTTTTCCTTCATAGAAAAGTCTGTCATTTTTGCCAGGTGATTTTGCAAGTTTTTCATTTGCTTTTGATCCCATTTTCAGCCACTGCCATGCAACACAAAGATGACCAAACATTTCAAGATATAAAACCGAATTTTCAAGAAAAGCGTCCACACCTTCAGTCATTGCTGTTTCGCCGAGAAATTCTGTTGTTTTAACTACAAGATTAAAAGCATCTTCCAACTCTTTTGCATATTTTTCAAGGCCGTTTTCCTTTGCTTCACCAATAGTCTTAAAAACTTCCTTTCCAAAAAGCTTTAAGGCCTTGCCATTTTTCATGACAACTTTTCTTCCAAGAAGATCCATACTCTGAATTCCTGTGGTTCCTTCATGGATTGTATGTATTCTCATATCCCTGTAATGCTGTTCAACCGGAAAATCCTCACAATATCCGTATCCTCCGAAACACTGAATACTCATGCTTGTTGACAAAATTCCCATTTCTGCAGGATATGACTTTGCAACCGGAGTCAGAAGCTCTAAAAGAAGATGATAATTTTCCTTATCCTCTTCAGAGGCATAATTAATCATATCCTCATATTTTCCGCACTGCAAAATAAGAGACAATGCCCCCTCAAAAACTCCCCTCTGGAACATGAGCATTCTTTTAACATCATCATGTTCAATTATTGCAACCTGACCGGCTTTTTTATCGCCTGTCATTTTTCTTCCCTGCTTTCTACCTTTGGAATAATCAAGTGCCGCGTGAAAAGCCGCTCCGGAAATTGCGGCAGCCCCCATTCCAACCTCAAGCCTTGCTCCGTTCATCATCTGGAACATATAGGAAAGACCTTTGTTTTCCTCTCCAACAAGCCAGCCTGTGCAGTCGTCTTTTTCACCCATGGAAAGACCTGTAATAGGAGCACCCCTGTAGCCCATTTTATGAAATATCTGGGTTACATTCACATCATTTGGCTCAAGTTCATTTTTTTCATTTACCCTCAGTTTTGGAACAACAAAAAGTGAAATACCTTTTACTCCTTTTGGAGCACCGTCAATTCTTGCAAGCATGAGATGAACCACATTTTCAACGCAGTCGTGATCACCTGCTGAAATAAAAATCTTTTCGCCTTTTATTTTGTATGTTCCGTCTTTATCCGGATATGCGGCTGTAGAAAGGTCTCCAAGGGAAGTTCCTGCTTCCGGTTCTGTAAGAGCCATTGTTCCCTGCCATTTTCCTTCAAGCATTTTTGGAATATATTTATTTTTAAGTTCTTCTGAACCAAAAGTATCAATAAGTTTTGCAGCACCTGATGTAAGCCCTGAATAAACAGCTGCGGAATAGTTTGCAGAACAGAAAATAAAACTTATTGCATGCATAATTGAAGACGGCATGTTTTCTCCGCCCCATTTTTCAGAAAAAAGTGCTGAAATCCAGCCGTCTTTTCCAAGAATATTTAAAATCTTTTTAACCCCAGGGTGAACCTTTACTTTGCCGTTTTCAAGCTCAGGTGATTTTCTGTCCATTTCTTCAAACAGGGGATGAAGCTCATTTTTTGCAAAATCAAACCCTGCCTGCAAAATCATGTTTATTGATTTTTCTGTATAGTCGCCGTTTTCAGCCATATTTTCAGTGCCGATTACATCGTGAAGTGTGAACTTCAGGTTTTTCATGCTTATGAATTTTTCAGCCATTTAAATCTCTCCTAAATTTTGTTTTATGGACATAAATATTTTTCAAATTTTATTATGAGATAAAAAGCAATTAATGTGCCATGGCAGAAAAATCAGATATATACAAACAATAACAAATAGTTATAATTTTATTGAATTTTTAAAAGACAAGATGAGGATAAATATATTACGGAATAAAGTAATTTTTGCTGAATTTAAAAATATTACTAAATAAAGAGATTATAGCGGAATAATTACCAAATTTATTAACTCAAACCTTTATAAATTTTTTGATGCTTCTCAGGTGAAGTTTTCAATACTTCTATAAGAAAAGCCATATCAGACATTGGATTTGTTAAGTTTCTTTTATTTGTAATCTGTCTTGAATATTCAAGAACATTTGAAAAACAGGCAGACTTGATATTTTTTAAAGCATTATCAATTTTACCAAGAAAAATTTCACCTTCTTTTAAACTCTCAGGCATCGGCTTTTCATATTCAGGAAAAAAATCTTTGGTTTTCAAGAGCTTAATGGACTCAGAAGCATCATTAAAACTTCTCAAGCATTGATTAAAATGAAGAATATACCAATATTCAATTGAAGGATAATTATAAAACACAAACCAGAATGAATTATCAGCCTTTTTACCCGATTCTATTTCAAATTCTTTCAGACTGGCACATTCTTCTTTGTTCAAACTTGTATTTTCAAGGTCTTTCAAAAAAACAACACCGTCAAAAGGAGGATTTCCTGGATTTCTTTTAATATAGTTTTTTGTTGCCCTTATATCTTTAAATTTTTTTGTATCAAGCCTAACATTGATTTCTTTGCCGGATAAATAGGGTTTCAAAACATAATTAAAATAATTTTCTTCTGTTTCACCATCGCAAATAATAAGAATATTGGTTATTTTTTTCCGGTTATTAAAAGGTCTTTTTTTTCTCCCCATACTCAAAACCCGGATTCCCAGTCAATATCAGGTACTGCCCCAAATCTTCCTGAAAGATAATCTTTATAAATTTTTTCTCCCCGGTCATTTTTACCCATACCCTCAAACTCTGCAAGGCTGTACAGTTCAGCTTCAAATAGCTTTTCATCTTTTTTTATAAAATATATTTCATCAGGTCTTAGCAGTGTTTTATCCAAAACAGTCACATCATGGGTTGTAAAAATCAGCTGAGCACCTTTTTTATTTGTATTTTTATCTGTAAAAAGCTGAATAAGCTTTCTCAATAAAAATGGATGCAGTGATTGATTGAGTTCATCAATAATCAAAACCCTTCCATTCTCGAGTGCCTCTAGAACAGGGCCGGACAAAGAGTAAAAATGCCTTGTACCGTCAGACTCATCATTTTCAAAATCAAAAGCAACTGATTCTCCACTGATATTTTTATGCTCAAAAACCAAGCTTAAAGATTTGGAGTCAAGAAGTTTTTGAGAAACAAAATCTAGTGATTCCCTAGTCTGTTTTGAAATTATTGATGCAATGAATTCAAGTGCATCTGAAGGAATGTCAGTTTTTTCTTCTTTTATGCTGAAATTATCAATATTTATATCTGCCGCACCTAAAAGCTTTAAAACATTTTCTTTTTTCAAAGTGCCTGCATTTATCATTGCTGAAGTAATAACATGTGGGATTTTTTCATTATTTATATTTTTTAAATCCCCAAACCAGCGAAGAACCATATCAAAAACATCAACATCGCCCTTGTTCCCAAGATATGATAAAAATGTCCTCTGATTGTTGATATCAGCCTTCCAGACCTTCAAAATATTGCTGTCGGGATGAATAATGCTGTTTAGCTCAAAATTATTTTTTTCCCGATTAATGAGAACAATTTTTTTGCTTCCTTTAATATTTTTCACACAGATTAAAACTTCTTTTTCAATTTTGTCCGGAAAAAAGGAAATATGATATTCATACAGAAAATTATCATCAGCTATAAAACTTATTTCAAATGATGTTGGTAAATTATTATATTTGGGATTAAGCCTGAATCGTTTATCTGGGAAAATACTGTCTTTTTTACGCTCTGAGCTGTTTTGAACAACCCATCTAAGAAAAAAAAGACCTTCAATTAAAGTAGACTTGCCTGAAGCATTTGCACCCATAATGCTTACACAGGGAAGAACATAAGGCTCTCTTGCAATACCTGTTTCCAATTCATGACCAGTATCTTTAATTTTGCGGACAGGCTGCATATAAAGAGTCTGCTTTTTTCCTATGCATTTAAAATTTTCCAGAGAAAACTGAATAAGCATTGCACTGCATTTCTTTTTAAAAGTTTTAATTTTCTTAGTTAGATAACAATTTTGAGCTTATTTTGTCAATTTTTTTCCAATTTCTGGAATTTTTTAGAAACTAAATTTCAAAATAACTAAATGATAATCATTTCAATGTCAAAAAGTGCGCTTTAAGTGCTAACAAGATGGCGTTTTTTTGTCTTTTTTTGTTTTATTTCAAGGTCTTATTTTGGTCTGACCCTTTCTACCCTTAAAGAGAGGAATTTTTTGATTAGCTAAAGCAGAATTGAAAATATATGCATAAATTTATTAAAAAACATCAATCCATCCTCATTCCTAAAAACTTCATAGTTTTCTTTGGGGACTGCCTGCAGTCAAGTACCCTCCAAATCAAAATTTCTTCATTTTCAATAGTATAATAAACCGCATAAGGGAAACGCTTTGACAGCATCCTAAAATATCCAAAACATTTAGGATGTATTCCATAATACAACATCAATGAATCAATTTCAGAAAACAAACACTCAAAAAAATAATCACCCAGATTAGAATTTATTTTTTCATAAAACCTTCTTCCATATTTTAAATCATTATATGCAGATCCAAGCAGTCTGATTTTCATTCAAGCTCTTTTCTTAAAAGACGTTTAGCCTCACTCCAGTCAAACACCTTTTCCCTGCCCTCCAACATTCTTTTGGCAGTTTTTTCCAACTCATGCCTATGCCAGTCAGGGGATACATATTCTTTTTGATTGAAAGTTAATTCTTCCCAAATAAATTCCATTACTTTAATTTTTTCAGCAACTGGGAGCTCATGAATGCTTTGAAGTAAATCCATTTTATATCCTTACTTATTTTTTTACATTATTATAACCCAAATTGAGCGTTTCATTTTTTAAACATACATTTTTTCATATAAAAAAACCTGCTGCAACATAAAATCACCTAAAACATAACACATAATTAATAATTACAACGGATACTTAACATCAGAAGGCATTCTCCAGTCCCCTCTTGGAGATAAAGATACTGTTCCAACCTTTGGACCGTCAGGAAGACATGATCTTTTAAACTGCTGGGTAAAAAATCTATGAAAAAATATATCAAGAGTTTTGTCGATTTCCTCTTTTTCAGTATCATTAAAAGCAATATATGCAAGAGTGCGTATTTTTTCCTTTCCAAAACCGTTTCTTACAAAATGATACAGAAAAAAATCATGAAATACATATTTTCCAATTGTATCTTCAGTAGACTGAATTTCATCTCCGTTTTTAACAGGAAGAAGTTCAGGACTTATTGTTGTTTCGCAGATGGAGGTTAATACATCTTTCAGTTCAGGGTGCATATCTGCATATGCAGAAACAAGATATTTGACAAGGGTTTTTGGAACTCCGCAATTAACGGCATACATGGACATATGATCTCCGTTGTATGTACACCATCCAAGTGCAAGTTCAGAAAGATCTCCTGTTCCGATAACAAGTGCATTTTCCTTGTTTGCAAGATCCATAAGAATCTGGGTTCTTTCCCTTGCCTGTACATTTTCATATGTTACATCATAACACTCCGGGTCATGTCCTATATCTTCCATATGGCTTAGACAGGATTTTTTTATGTCTATTGTTTTAAAAGTAATTCCCATGAGTTCCATAAGTTTATGGGAATTTGACTTTGTTCTTTCAGATGTTCCAAATCCTGGCATTGTAATGCCTGTTATATTTTTTAAAGGAAGTTCTGCCATTTTAAATGCATCTGCTGCAACAAGAAGTGCAAGAGTGGAATCAAGGCCGCCTGAAATACCGATCACACCCTTTTTTATTCCTGTGTTTTTTAAACGCTGAGCAAAGCCTCTGGCCTGAAGATGAAGAATTTCCCGGCAGCGTTCTTCTTTTACATTTTCATCTCCGGGAATAAAAGGAAAGGGATCAACATATGCCGGAAGACACTCTTCAACAGCTGTATTTTCAGCCTGGATAAATGTATATTTTCGCTTATTGTCTCCGGCTGCTTCAATTTTCTGGACAAAACTGTTGAATTTTATACGGTCGTTTTCAAGTTTTTCAATATCAAGCACCTCTGTAAGAAGACCTGAATTTTCTTTTTCTTCGGCCATAATCCGGCCGTTATATGCAATAATATTATGTCCGCTGAAAACAAGGTCTGTGGTGCTTTCTCCAAGTCCTGATGAAGCATAAATATATCCGCAGAGGCATTTTGCAGACTGCATTCTCACAAGATCAAGACGGTACTGACTTTTTGTTGCAAGCTCATTTGAAGCAGAAGGATTTACAATAAGATTTGCTCCGTAAAGAGTATGGGAAGAGCTTGGAGGATTACTTACCCATAAATCTTCGCAGATTTCACAGGCAAGCCTTAATCCGGCAGGTGTTTCAACTATAATATCAGTTGTAAAAGGAACTTTTTGGCCGCACAGAACCAAACTATTTGAAATAACAGCAGAAGCAGGAGAAAACCATCTTTTTTCATAATATTCCCCATAATTTGGCAGATAGCTTTTTGGAACAACACCAAGTATTTTGTTTCCCTGGATAATTGCAGCAGCATTAAAAAGCACACCACGCTGACGAACAGGAAGGCCGATTACCATTATCATACCTGTATTTTGCTTTTCCAGTTCATCAAGAATATTTTGCAATGCTTTTTCTGAAAGTTTTGCAAGATAAGGCTGTAAAAAAAGATCTCCGCATGTATAGCCTGTGAGTGCAAGTTCAGAAAAAACAAGAACTTCTACATTTTGATTTACTGCATCATTAATAATACCCATGATTTTTTCAGCATTTACCTCGGGATTTCCAAGTGCAGTTTCAAATGATCCTGTTGCTGCCTTTACAAAGCCAAATTTTTCTTTCATTTCCTCACCTGCTTTTTTATTTCATTCATTCAAAGCTTATTCAGATAATAATTTGTAGTTATTATCATTTCAGACTTGATTTCGTAAAGAAGCAAATGGGGTATTATGCCTGTTTGGGGATAAGCAGGACAGTTTCATGCTTATGAATATGCTTGCATTAATTATGTAAACTGTCCTCCGGTTCTAATTTATCAGGATGCTTTAAGCATAATAGTTATTAAAACCAAAAATTTGGATTTAATAAATAAGGTTTTCCAGATATTTCTGGCAAAATTTTTAATTTTCTAACTAATTCCTTTTCTAAATAAGGATATGTTAAATCAAACATATTTCCCGCTTCTTCTTTTTGTTGCTTATCTCTTGAGGCAGTAATTACTCCATACAAAGTATTTAACCCCCAAACAGAATAAGAAATATATGTTTTTTCAATAGGAGATAAAACATCTCCACTCTCATTTTTTCCTTGTTTAATTAAATCTCTAATTTCGATAATTTGATTTTTTTTATCATCAAGAGAAGAAGATAAAAATTTTTGAGTTCTAGAAACTTCATTATTAGGATTTATAACTTTAAAAAGACTTTTGTATAAATTTGTTTCAATTCTTCTAAAATCTTGTGGTTCTCCAAAATTAGGAGTATTAAAATCGTCACGAGGTTTAGTAACATCTATTAGCTTTTTAATTCCTTTTCCAAAATAATAAATATAAGAATCTTTTTCTGCATAACTATTTATTGAGATTGCTTCGTATCCATCTGTAGGGTCCATAAATTCGTTATATAATTCAACCAAAATAGGATAAATTGGTTCTTGTTTTTTGAAGTTGTCGGAAATTGCATCTGGCATACCAGTTGAATGATATCTATGGTCTAAAACTTGTTCCATTATTGCGGTATTATCATCTTTCCATTTACCTTCTCTAAATTCAGTATAAGCATTCCAAGCTTCAAGAGCAGATTTTATATTTGAATTTTGTAAACTATACCTATTTACCAATTCTTTAATCATAGGAGGTGCTTTTTCAAATGCTTCAGCAATTTCAGGAGTACTAAAGAGATAGCTCTGTCTTAACTTTTCATCCTGATTAGAATATGGATTATCCTTGGAATATTTTTTTAAAAATTTATCCCATAAAATTTTTATTTCCTCAAAAGTCAAGACATTACTTTTGCAAAATTTTACCCCTTTATTAAAATCATTTTCCATATTCTTCTGATATTGTTCCCATTTTTTCTTGTCTTTTTCCTTGTTTTTAATCTTTTCTTCAAATTGATTAAAAATATCATTTTCTTTTTCTGAAGAAGAAATAAGTATTTCATTATTACAAAATTCACTTTTTACTTTTAATAAATCATTGTCAAAATTTTTTGTTTCAGCATTTGTTGTCAAACCAAAAAAAAGACAAATTACTAAAAAATACAAACATTTTTTCATTTATTCCCCCTGTGTATAAAGTCCTGTAAGTAAGTTCCAAAAGTTTCAGGGACAGCTACTCGTTTACTAAAGCTGCTTTACATTTTTTATAATCAGTATTCACCAAGTCAAGTAAACTGCCTCCAGAATCCAGATAAAATACTCCACTAAAAAAAGAACAGGAAAAAAAGCAAACACATTGTTTATTTAAAATTTTTCAAAACACTATATTTTATTTCTTCAAAAAGATAAAGGGGACAGACACAATAATCATTTTAGAGGCGAAAATGGGGTCAAATCTTTAATCTTGACAAATGGTTTTATTTGTTTAATTTATCAAACAAATTCAGTAGCATATAATTTATTACGAAGTGCTGTCTGCTCAGGTTAAGTTGATATGTCAAGATTAAAGATTTGACCCTCTTCCCGTTGAGCAGGGTTGTGCAAAAAATTATATTGAAATTATCATTGTTTCTTTGCAATGTAATAAAATGGCTTAACATATTGATTTCTTATGGCTTTTTTGAATTCAGCCAGGCACTATTTAAATAAAAATCGGCCTTTGTTTTCAAAGATGAAAGTGGCGGGACCACTTTGCAGTGTTCCATGAGTTCTATGAATCAAACTTGACAGTACATGCAAAGTGCAGTACAAATTTAATATTGGAGGTGAATATGACAAATACTGCTAAAACGACTCTTCAGGCCAGATTGGACCCAAAAAGCAAACAGATCGTGGCCCAGGCTGCAAAGTTACGGAATATTGGATTGTCTGACTATATTCGACTGGTTCTGGTCCCAACAGCCAAAAAAGAAGTTGAACAGGCAAAAAATCAAGTTTTACAATTAACGGCTGAAGAACAGGAACGATTTTGGATGGCGCTTCAGGCTCCTGCCAAACTTACAAAATCTCAACGCAAACTCAGTAAGATTATGCAGGGGGATCTGTGAAGCCAATTCAATGGCCAAATGGATTTACCATCGAACAATTGGAGAAACGCCATAAGCGCTCAGTTTTTTGTAGTGGTTTGGATTTGGTGGATAACTGGTTAAAAAAGAAGGCTCGACAAGCCCAGGGAAAAAAACTGTCTGTCACCAGAGTCCTACTGAATGAACATGATACAATTGTCGGCTTTTATACATTGGCCATGGGGCAAGTAAACTTTGATGAGCTCCCTCACGAAATGATTCGCAAGCTACCAGGAACTCTACTCCCTATCGTCAACCTTGCATGGTTAGGCGTGGAAATAAACTACCAGGGGAAAGGATTTGGTGAACGGTTATTGGCTCAAGCACTGGCTGATTGCCATCATACCGGACAGTTAATGCCATTTGTTGCGGTATTGTTGGACTGTGCAACAGAAAAAGCAAAATCTTTCTACCAAAGATACGATTTTCAAGAGCTTCCAGGTCATCCAATGAAACTTATGCTGCCTTGGAATCTATTACACAGCATGATGGATTCCTGATAAGTCTATAATTTATGTGACTTATTATTTTTTTTGTCTAAATTCCAAAGATACGTATAGTGTCCCCGGAACTCGCAAATTTTTCTTTCATTCCCTCACCTACATTTTTATTTGATTCATTCAAATCTTATTCAGATAATAATTTGTAGTTATTATCATTTCAGGCTTGATTTCGTAAAGAAGCAAATGGGGTATTATGGCTGTTTGGGGATAATGAGTGTAAACTTTGGTTTTAATCGGTGCCTTATTGAATTATGAAAACTGTCCCTAGAACCTCTGCGGTTAAATTTTTCATCTTCCTTGAACTGAACAAAAAATTCTCGTTTTCGGCCAATCACTAGTTATTATTAATTGATTTTTTATGTTTCAAGCCTTACAATAAGACCTAAATAAAGACCTTTAAACTGGTCTTTTAAATTATTTATGGAGGCAAACATGGAAACAATTTTTGCAAAATTTTCTGCTAGTATCTCAGAACTAAAAAAAAATCCAAGTGCATTAATTCAAAAAGCTCAAGGTAATCCTGTTACAATATTAAATCGCAATAAACCAGCAGCATACCTTGTGCCTGCTTCAACATATGAAGCTTTGCTTGAACAAATTGAAGATCATGAACTTGGTAAAATAATTCTTGAGCGTAAAGCTCAAAAAGATCAAGCTATAGAGATTTCAATAGATGATCTATAAACTCAAATTTCTTCCAATAGCTTTAAAAGAATGGAACAAATTAGATAATGCCATAAAAAAACAGCTCAAGAAAAAACTTGAAGAGGTGATTCAAAATCCCAAAATACAAGCTAATAGACTGAGAAAATTTGAAAACCATTACAAAGTTAAGCTTAAAAGCTCAGGTTATAGGCTTGTTTATGAAGTTATAGATGACCAGGTTGTTGTTTTGGTTATTGCTATCGGCAAACGAGAAGGCAATAAAATATATGAAGTTGCAAAACTAAGAACTTAATCATAAAAATACGCTTTTATGGACAGCAAGGCCACACGGTTGTTTTTTGCAACAAAAAAATAACACCTCTTTGCAGTCTAAATGTGACCCTACTGAGTTAAAAAAAATTAATAATTATCCACTAAATCAAGTGAACTGCCGCCAGAATCCAGATAAAATACTCCAGGAAAAAAATAAAGAACAGGAAAAAACAGCAAACACATTGTTTATTAAAAATTTTTCAAACCCAAATCTTTTATTTCTTTTTCAGCCCTTTAAATATTGCCCACAATCGAGCCAGCCAGAAGGTTATGGAATAAGGATCAATTATCCTTTTTATTTCTTTTACTTTAGGGTGACCAGGATTAGTTTTTTTTAACATTTTATAATAAAAACGTGCTGTTTTAAATTCCTTTGTCTGCATAAAATACATACACATTACAGAATTAAATCCTGTAAGTTCAGAAATATGAAATACATCCCTTTTTGGGTACAAGGATTTTAAATCGAACTTATTGTCAAAAATTTCTGGTATTTTTTTAAAATTCCCTTTGTATAGAGAGATATCTGCATAATTTATTCTGGAAAACAGATAGTCAGGGAATTTTTTATAATTTTTTTCAACATATTTTTCAGCTTTTTCCTTTTCTCCCGCACTCATATAAGCAGCACTCATAAGATTATATAAATATGGAATATGCCCATACTTTTTTTCAAATTTTTTTAATATTGGCAGGATTTCAAGAGCAGAAGCATAAATACTGGTTCTGATTTTTTGAATTTCCTCAACAAGTCCTTTTGGAAGATTTTCCGAATAAGGTGTTTTTAATTCATCATATGTGATTTCGTATTCAATCAATTTTAATTCTTTTTTCTGCAATTTAAATACCTGTTCCTTTATGAAAATTTTATTCAAACCTGGATTGAGCGATTTTCAAGTTTACTGCATATATCACGAATAGAAAATAATTAAAAAAAAAGATAATGTTTGCTTCCATGTTTGACATTATGACGTTGCAGCGTCATAATGTTATAAAAATTATGGAGGTAACATATGTCCACATTATCAAAACGTTCTACAATTTACTTAGACCCGGCTCTTCATCAGGCTTTAAAATTAAAATCTCTGGAAACATCACGGTCAATGTCTGACATTATTAATGATGCAGTTAAAGAAGCTCTGGCTGAAGACGCAGAAGATCTTGCTGTATTTGATAAAAGGCAGGATGAGCCTTTAATCAGCTATGAAGACATGGTCAAAAGGCTAAAAAAAGATGGCAGAATATAAAGTTTATTTTAAAAAATCTGTCTGGAAAGATTTCAAGTCAATTCCAGACAAAGATTTAAGCAACATCCTGCAATGTATAGAAGAATTGGGAAGTGATCCACGAAAACCTGGCAGTAAAAAACTTACTGGACAGGAACGATACCGATATAGGGTTGGCAAATATAGAATTCTTTATTCTATACAGGACAAAGAGTTAACAATATGGGTTGTAAAAGCTGGTCACAGAAAAGAAGCTTATCGCTAAATCGAACAAATATGAGTTCTGACTGAGTTCTGGGGACAGCTACTCATTTATTAAAGCTTCTTTATTTTACATTTTTTATAATCAGTCTTCACTAAATCAAGGAAACTGCCGCCAGAATTTAGATATTCTGTAATATGTGGCATTTTTTTCCTCCGAAATCTTTTATTTCTTTTTCAGGCTTTTAAATATTGCCCACAATAGAGCCAACCAGACTGAAAATTTAAGCATATAAAAGATAAGAACTTTTTTTACTCGATTTATTCAATCTGGTAATAAATTTTTCAGCATCTTTTTCTGTAAGAGGCCTTGAAAAATAAAACCTCTGTGCCTCTTTCAAGCCATGGTCTTTAAGTATTTCAAACTGTTCCTTTGTTTCTATTCCTTCTGCAATTACATTAAAGCCTATACTTTTTGAAAGTGAAAGAATCGATTTTACAATCTCAAGGTTTTCCTGTTTTTTTCAATATCCGATATAAAACTACGGTCTATTTTTATCTCGTCTACAGGAAATTTATGAAGGTAAGATAAAGATGAATATCCTGTACCAAAATCATCTATTACGAATTCCGGGGACAGGATACCTATTTATTAAAGCTGCTTTACTTTACATTTTTTTACAATCCTTTAATTGCAGGTTATTTTAGCGTTACCCTCATTAATACACTACTCCAACCCCAAAAAAAGACCCAGCATTACAAACAGACTATACTGACTAGTATCAAAACAAGAAAAATAGGAGGTTTCATGTATACATCATGGAAATTACAAGATGCTAAAGCAAAATTTAGTCAGATTGTTGAAAGTGCCTTAAAAGCAGGACCACAATATGTAACACGCAGAGGTCAAGAAACAGTGGTTATTTTGTCTGTTAAAAAATATCAAAAAATCACTTCCAAAAAACCGTCTCTAAAGAGTTTCTTTTAAATTGTCCCAAGATGGATAATGATTTTGAATTTGAGAGACAAAGGGATTATTCAAGGAAAAGCAGAAAGCATTGGTTCTCCAGTTGCATCAGAAAAAGGGATGGGAATTAAAAAGAATCACCAATAAACAGGATTATTAATAGCTTCCACACAAAAGGATATGCCGGGAACAGGCTGAATTTCCGGGCCTGCCAAAGATTGTCCAAGCCAGCCTTCAGGATGTGCCAGATTAAGGGGTGCCTTAACTGACTCTTCATCAACATGCACAAATCCCGCCTTTGAGTAAAAATCCGGGTCTCCATAGGTAAATACAAGTTCTACTCCCTCTTGTCTAAGGCTGTTCAGACCAAACCTTATCAGCTCCTGGCCTGTTCCTTTTCCCTGAAAATTTGTTGCAACAGCAACAGGAGACATAAGAAAGGCATTAACAGCAGTACTTTCAAATTTGAGACGGGTAAAAATTATACATCCTGCAATATTTTCATCATCTTTTGCCACAAACACATAAATATTATTTTTGTCAGTTGTAGAAAGCAGATTATAAGCAAGTTCGCCAATCAACTGTCCCTCAGACTCACCTTCGGAATCAGAAAATGTTTTAGTAAAAAGGGTTTTAATTTCATCTATATTGTTTGAATTATACTTTGAATATTTCATTTAAAACTCCCCCAAAAAAATTAAATCTTTATTACACCAGATTCCTGTAACAAATTTTTACCAAAATAAGAAATTGATATTAAAGCTGATTTCACTTTTTTACAGATACCAGGCTTTTTTTAGATCAGTTATGCCTTTGAAGCTTAAAAAAATATATTACACAAACTAATCAATATTTTCCTGAAAAAGATCAAGAATTTCTTCAGCTGAAAATTTCCCGGCTGAATCACTGCCTTCAAGAAGAGATTGTGCAAGCACCCTTTTTTCTTTATGAAGTTTTATTATTTTTTCTTCTATTGAATTTTTAACTACCAGCCTGTATACAGTGACCAGCCTTGTCTGTCCGATTCTATGAGCACGATCAGAAGCCTGATCTTCAACAGCAGGATTCCACCATGGATCCATGTGAATTACATAATCTGCAGCTGTAAGATTCAAACCAAAACCTCCAGTCTTAAGACTTATTAAAAACAAATCACCTTCTCCGTTTTGGAAAAAAATTCCGAATTCAGGGGACAGGATAGCTATTTATTAAAGCTGCTTTACTTTACATTTTTTTATAATCAATATTCACTAAATCAAGTAAACTACCGCCGGAATCCAGATAAAATACTCCAGGGGAAAAATAAAGAACAGGAAAAAACAGCAAACACATTGTTTATTAAAAATTTTTCAACCCCAAATCTTTTATTTTTTTTCAGCCCTTTAAATATTACCCACAATCGAGCCAGCCAGAAGATTATGGAATAAGGATCAATTATCCTTTTTATTTCTTTTACTTTAGGGTGACCAGGATTAGTTTTTTTAACATTTTATAATAAAAACACCCGTTTTTTTAGCCTTAGAAGGCCTTTTTACTCATCAAATAAGCAGTCTATGCATTTTCTTCTCGCTGAAAAAAACTTAATGCCAAGGGCAAACAGATATTTTCTTCCAAGTAACGAATGACCTGCAAAAAAGACCCCTCAGAGATAAAAAAGCAAAAGGGTATTATATCTTTGAGGGATAAAAGTGCAGACTTTGGTTTTAATCGGTGTCTTGTTAAATTCTCTAAACTGTCTCCCGAACTCTAATCTGAGAAAAACAGTTTCTTTTTGAATTTATGGCCTATATTTGATAGTTATTCCCTATGAATATGAATTGACAAACAAAAGGGATAAGTAAATTGAAAAGCAAAATAAATAAAACACTTGAACAAATAAACGCATCCTTAATAAATTTGGTAATATGCTGTATTGGTTTCATCTGTCTATTGTCAGCTTTATTTACAGACCATCAAGACGGCAGAAATATACTGTTGAGTATTGGCTGCTCATTGATTGCCAGTTCTGTAGTTTCATACCTGACGTCCAAATATCTTGTGCGTATGAACCGGATAAAACACATTGTTGAACATTGGGGACTTGCTGCTATATTTGAGACAAGGCAAGAGATGAACCGTAGTACAGATATTGCATTTGAGTCCCTTGAGAAGAACCTTGATATTATTGCATGGGGCTTGAAGTCTTTTCGTGATGCAAAAGATAAGATTGTTCGGGAAAAAGTTAAGCGGGGACTGAAAATTCGCTTTGTCACACTGCATCCTGATTCTGAATATATAAAACAGCGTGAAAACGATGAAAAAGAAGTTCCTGGACAAATAAGAAACACTATTTTGAATCTGCAAGAATGGATTGATGATCTCAGAACCATAGCTCCAAATCCTGATAATATACAGGTAAAATATTATAACAGTCTTCCTGAAGATTTCTATTTCAGAGTTGATGACCATATTTTTATAGGTCCCTATCTTTATGGAATTTCAAGTCAGCAAACAATTTCGTATGAATTCCAAGCCCCTGCTAAGGGTGCGTCATATTACAAAGAGTATTTTGAACGATTATGGAATGATTCTAAATTCTGTAAAAAACTTGAACAAGGATAGATTGTACGACCGAAAGGACAGAGTTCAGGGGACAGCATATTTATACCTGAGTTGAGCGTTTCATATTTTTAAATTAAGAAATTTTCAATGAATTAAGCCGTCTAAGCATTTTCTTCTTGATGAAAAGAGACTTAATGCTAAAAGCAAAAAGATATTTTATTCTAGATCACGTGTAGCACATTACTCACAGATGCCATAAAAAAGAGTTTTTATGAAATTTGATAAAGACAGAGAAACTTGGATCAAATAGCTCTTTGAAGCAAAAAAAAGGTTTAAAATTAAAATTTTAAATTACATAGTAACTTCAAACCATATTGATCTCATAATTCTGGATCACGAAGAGTAAGCAAATATCCCTGAGACAATGAAGCTCGTCTGCTCAATCATACAAAAATAGAAAAAGTGCATTTTGGGAAAACAGATATCATGCAACGGCATTTTCAAAAAAATAATCATCTGCTAAAATGCATGATTTATATTGATATGAATATGGTAAGAGCAGGCGTTGTAAATCACCCTGTCTGTTTTTGCACCTGCTTCATCAAAAAAATCTTCAACAGCAACCGCTGCAACAGGATTTAATTTAAGTCCTTTTTTTAAAGGGCCTTCCTTTATAAAAATCAAATCATCGGAAGACAAATGAGGAAGAGGAATCATCTCCAGACTCAATTTGCCATCTTTTTTTCTAAGTCTTAGTTCAGGCTCGGCCTTTACAATATCTAAAGGTTTAGTCCTGTCATCACCAAAATAAACATACTCGTGTCCAGCTAGAATCTTGATTGCTTTTTTTGGGCTTAAAAAATATTCCCTTGAATTATAATATCCGCCGTAAAAATAATTTTCTTCAATCAGTTTGATCTTAATTCACAAAAAACATTAAAGTTGACAAAATTACTAAATAAAGCAATTTCTTGTATATTAAAAATCATCATCAAACTATGGGAACAAAATGGAATACGAAAATCAGCTTATAAGAGAAGTAACCCAGTCACTTTACAGCAGCCTTGAAATTGAAAAATCCCTGCACCAGTCTGTTATTGTTTTAAAAAAACATTTTCCAATAAATCTTATTCATGTTTTTGTAATTGATACAGAATCAAAGACATTAAGATATCTTGCCGAGGCAACTGAAAAAAAAGGGATTTTAATTGACGAAAAAATAAATCTCTACGGCTCATACTTAAAAGAACTTGAAAACTTTTCCAATACAGAAATATTTGTTCTTGAAAGCACAAAAAGCCCTCTTCTTAGAATGACAAACAAACATTTCTTAAATCTTGTAAAAAAACCTCTTTTTAATGAAGACTCAAAATTTTCAGTAATGATTTTAAATTTCAGGCTGGGTTCTTCAACTATCTGCGGATTTGGTATAGTTTCAAAAGGAATAGAAGTGTTTAAAAAAGAACACTTTGAAAAAATGAAACTAATAAAAAAACCTGTTACAGGCTCTGTTATAAATCTTTTAAATTACCGTGACCTTGTATGTAAAAACAAGGAGCTTTCAACAGAAAAAAAAGAGCTTGAAAAACAGCTCCGCCCAAATTCTTCATTTGATGTTTCAGGAAAAGACTCGGGACTTTCAGAAGTATTAAAAATGATTTCAAGGGTTTCACATATGAACAGCCCTGTTCTTCTCACAGGTGAAACAGGAACTGGAAAAGAGCTTGCAGCCCATGAAATCCACAGAAATTCTAAAAGAAAAAACAAAAAAATGATATCCATAAACTGCGGAGCAATTCCAGAAACCCTTATTGACAGTGAACTTTTTGGACATGAAAAAGGTGCATTTACCGGAGCTGAAAAACTTAAAAGAGGATATTTTGAACAGGCAGACGGAGGAACTATTTTTCTTGATGAAGTCGGAGAGCTTCCCCTTTCTGCACAGGTAAAACTTTTAAGGGTTTTACAGACAATGGAATTTATAAGGATTGGAGGAAATATCCCTGTATCTGTTGATGTAAGAATAATTGCTGCAACAAACAGGGACCTTCTTTACATGGTTGAAAAAAAGACATTTCGTGAAGATTTGTGGTTCAGGCTCAATGTTTTTCCAATAAATATTCCGCCTTTAAAAAACAGAAAGCAGGACATAAAAGGCCTTGTTGATTATTTTATAAAAATAAAAGCAAGGGAAATGAACATGAAAAACCTTCCCAGGCTAAGTGAAAATGATTTAAAAAAACTTGAAAACTACGACTGGCCGGGCAATGTAAGAGAACTCCAAAATGTTATTGAACGTGCACTTATTCTTGGAAAAGGAAATTATCTTGGATTTGAAAATTTCGGACTTTTGCCTGTTGAAGAAAAAACAGATAAAAAACCTGAAAAAAAAATTGATCTTATAAATCTGGACGATTTGATAAAAAATCATATTGAAAAAACACTTGAATATACTAACTGCAAAATCAATGGAAAAGGAGGAGCTGCAGAAATTCTTGGAATTAACCCCTCAACTCTAAGAAGCAAAATGAAAAAGTATAATATTTCAATTAGAAAAAATACTTAGCTGCTGATTTAAAAATATGAAAAAATCAATTCAAGTTAAAATTATTATTTATTTTGAATCATAAGAGGATTGCAGTTTTTTATAATAACCCTTCCCTCAAGAAGATTTCCCTTTGAATATTCACTGAATATGCACCTGTCAGTTTTTGGGTCATAATTTTCTATCCAGAGGTTATCGCCTTTCCAGGTTGCACTGATATGCACCTGTCCTTCTGGAACTGAAAGAGACATGACACCGCCATAACGCTTTACAAAAAGCTGTTCAAAATGAAAATAATATGCAGCCCATCCTGTTAAAAGAAAAATCATTCCCAAAACTATTCCTATTTTCCATTTTTCAAATTTAGCTCCAATAATAAAAACAACTCCAAAAACAATTAAAAATACGCATCCCCAATAAAAATATGTAATCATAACAGCCTCTTTATTTTTTTTTAAAAATTTTAGTTTAACCTAAATTGAGCGATTTTCAAGTTTGCTGCATATACAAGGCAAATTGTATCAGGCTATACTTTTGCTATGCGTGATACAATTTAACGCAGTAGATGCAGCAAAATTGGAAAGCCCGCAGGGTTTTATATTTTTAAATATAATAAGCCTGATTCATTGAAAATTTTTTAATTTAAAAATATGAAACGCTCAACTTAGGTTTAAATAAATTATTTTTATAAATGCTAATTTAAAGATTTTATCTTTACAAGATAATTATTTAAAATAAAATCATTTCATTTTAATAATTTTTATAAAATTCAAAACACAATGAGGAAATTATGAAATTTTCCAAAACTTTAATTTTTTTTTATTTGTCATGTTTTATTATTTTGCTTTCATTTCCTGCCTTTTCTAAGGATCAGCCTGAAGACATTAAAACTCAAATTGATTCCGAAATTGAAGCATTAACCCCGCCAAACCCTTCCCCTGAAATTTTAGAATCAATTGCATCCCTTAGAAAAACAATACTTGAAAGAATTGAAGAAAAAAAAAATAGAATTAAAAATACAAACTCTGCATCTGAAATTTCCAATCTCCAGGAAGAACTTCAAAAGCTTGATAAACAGCTTCATGAAACCCAGAAAGATTTTGAAAGAATTGCAACAGGAATTGATACAAGTCTTTTTTATGAAAAAAAAGAAGAAAAATTTGACTGGAAAGATGAAGTAGCAGCCCTTGTAAAACCAGGAATTAACGAACTTAAAAGACTTACTGAAAAATCAAGGGAAAAATCAAAATTAAAAGACGAAATAGAAAAATTTGACCAGCTGATCCCACATACAGAAACAGCAGTAAAAAACATAAATAATTTAATTAAATCGTCTGAAGACCAATCACTTCAGAACTACCTTGAAAACCTTTTAAATGAGTGGACAGGTTTACAAAAACAGTTAGAAAACAAAAGGCATGTTGCAAATCTTAAACTCAGCCAGATGGAATCGAAAAAAAAATCTTTTGTTGAAGCAGCACAGAGTAATGCTAAAAAATTTTTTAAAACAAAAGGTCTTTTCATACTTACAGCTATAATTATAAGCATATTAATTGTAATGCTTTTAAGATTTCTCCACGATTTTATCGCTAAAAAAATCCCAGGCTATAATCTTGACAAAAAGCCTTTCCATGTAAAAGCATTTGAACTTGGATACAGAGTTTTAAGTTTTCTTCTTACAATGATTTCAATAATTCTTGTATTTTATATAGCACAGGACTGGACATTGTTAAGCTTTGCAATAATTTTTCTGCTTGGCCTTGCATGGGGGCTTAAAAACACAATTCCAAAAATGTTCAAGCAAAGCAAGCTCATGTTAAACATAGGACAGGCAAGAGAAGGCGAAAGAATAACCTATCTTGGCGTTCCCTGGATTATTCAGGATATAAATTTTCATTCAACCCTTGAAAACCCTGATCTTGGAATAAGCCTGAGAGTTCCAATTGAAATTCTTCTTGACATGATTTCAAGGCCAAACAATCCTGAAGAACCTTTTTTCCCATGCAAAAAAAACGACTGGATTATTTTATCTGACGGTACCTGGGGAAAAGTTGCAGGCCTTTCCCATGAAATGGTAAAAATGATTATGAAAGGCGGAGCTTCCAAAATTTATCAAACACCTGATTTTCTCTCACTTTCTCCATTAAATTTATCCAGAAATTTCAGAATAAAAGAAACTTTTGGACTAAGTTATGATCTACAAAAAGACATAACTAAAAAAATCCCTGATAAAATAACTAAATATATTATGGAAGAATTAAAAAAAGCAAAACTCGATCAATACCTGATAAACCTTAAAACAGAATTTCTTACAGCAGGGGCCTCATCACTTGATCTTGTTGTAATTGCAGATTTTAAAGGCGAAGCAGCAGATAATTACAATAAAATTAAAAGACACATACAAGCATGGTGTGTTGAGGCATCAAGTGAAAACAACTGGGAAATTCCTTTTCCACAGATTACTGTTCACAATGCCTTAAGTGCTTAAAAACTCAAATAAAAAAGCTCAGAAAATATTCTGAGCTTTTTTAAATTTGAGGCTTATACATACAAAAAAGTTTTAGTTAATAAATTATTTTATTGTTTCTTAGAAAAACCTATAACAAGATTATAAAGTTCAGAGGGCCTCATATTATTTTTTGCTGCATTTTCCCTCAGTGTCATATTAAAATCGACTTTAATATTTTTACTGTCAAGATAAGAAGAAAGTTCCTTAAAATCCGCATTATTTTCTTGTGCTATTTGTTTAAGGCTTAATTTTCCTTTTCCTGAAAAAGAAGCCTGGCTTGTGCTGTTTTTATTTTTTTTAATTCCATGGTTATTTTTATTCAAGGCAAGATAAATTTTTTGGGGCGATGTTTTGTTAAATTGTGCAATTTCAAGAAGAGTTGCACCTCTGTCCTTGATTTCAAATCCACTGGTTCTTAAATTTAAAATTCCTTCATCAGGATCAATCCCCATTCTTTTTGCAAAATCAGCATAAGAAGAAAGCTCTGCATGTCCATATGGCGGCTCTTTGTATTTTACAGCGGCATTGTCCTTAATTTTTTCATTAAAATCGATAATTGTTGAAAAAAAAGGGATTTCTGCAAGTGTTCCAAAAATAAATACTAATACAATTGCCAGTGAAATATTAAATTCTTTTGTAAAAAGCTTAAACTCTCTGGTTTTACTTTTTAAATAAAGCAAAACAGCCTTCCAGTTAAAATATATATGAAAGCAAAGGCTCAATATAAAAAGTATTCCAAGATTTATATGGACTGCTCCCCATTGCTCCTTGGTAAGTCCAAAAAAAGTCCAGTTTGACCAATAGGCTATTTTTCCCTGGGGAGTAATAAATAAAACAATGCTTGTTAAAACAATAAAAATAAAAGTGATTAACGAAGTAAGCGATGCTGTTCTTCTCATTTTTTCACCTTAGAGCTTTATTTTAAGTTTTTCTAAAAGTTCATCTTTTTTATCATCTATTTTTCTTTTAACCTTTTTTTCAAGCTCATCTTTTTTATTGTCAAGCTTTTGCTCTTCTTCATCAATTTTTGATTCATACAAAGACAAATCACCGGAAACAAGGTCTTCATTTTCTTTTGAAGAAAGGTTAAATTCTTTTTTCTTTTCTTCTATCAGTGCATTTACTTTATCTTCTACCTTTTTTGACTCTACTAAAGCCTTTTGCTTTATATAATCCTTGATTTTTTGTGAAATAATTGAGCCAAGGGAACTTTTGAGCGAAATATTTTTCCTGTCATTATCAAATTTAGCCAAAACATTTATGTCTATTGTGTCAGCAGATTCAACAGCCTCAAAAACAAGGGCTTCAATTTTTGAAGGATTTTCTTCAAGCCTTTTTTTATCAAAAACATGTTCCTTTATTTTTATATCTGCGACAGATTCAATAAATTTTGGTTTTGATACAAAAGAAGCCTTGATATCAGACTTTCCAGATTTTAATACAAGGGGAATAAACTCATCTGATGTAAGCTTTAAATTATTTAAAACAAAATTTTCACATTGAAGATCAAAACTTATAATTTCATTCAAATCCCTGAAATCAACTATTCCTCCAAAAGAAATACTGCCTGTTTTTTCATCGTTGTGATCAAAGTCAAAAGTAATTGGAAGGCCTGTTTTATTCTGGTCTGAGGTTATATTTAAAACATTTCCCTTAAATGCGTACATATCAGCTGATGACAAAATTGAAATTGTAGATTTTTTTATCCATAATTTTGGAAGATCTGGATATTTATCTGTTTTAATTTTTTCAGGGCTTTCCTTTTCAACTGTTTTTTTGCCGGCTTTTCTTATATTTGCAACAAGTTCAAACACTTTTTCTCCAAGGGATGTAAGACGCTTGCCAAAAAGCATTTCAGATATTTTTTCAAGACCTCCTCCTTTTATGCTCACGGCATTTCTTGCTTTTTCAAGATCGGACTTAACCCAGAGCGGAAAATCATTTTTGTACTGATTGATTATTATATAGTCAGCCTTTGCAATTTTTCTGTCTTCTTTCAAATCATTTTTAAAACTTTCGCATTTTTCCTTTAAATTCTGAATTTTTTCTATGTTTTTAAGAATTTCTTCAGGTTTTTTATTTTCAGATTCTTTTATTTCATTGAAATCTTTTTCAATTTCCTTTGCTCTTTGCTCATAATTTCTTGACTCAATATGATTTTTCCAAAAAGCTTTTCGCTCTTCAAAATATGCCTTTGCTTCATCAACTTTTTTTAGAGTAATAAGATCAAGTGTTTCAACAATTTTATCTGTATCTGAAAAATCCTTTAAAAATTCCTTGTTTAAAACAGGAATTGCCTGCTTTTCGCTTTCAAGCTGTTTCAAGGCAAAATCTTTTATCCACGAAGAGTCTTGATCGTCTTTTTTTTCTATTGTTTCAGGAAGTTTTCCACTTGTTTTTCTTTTTGTTCCAGCAGCTAAATCAGAAATTGTCATGGAATCAATAATAACTTTTTTGCCTGTAAGAGGCATGACATGAACTTGAAACTCTGTTTTTTTTGTTTCAAAAAGATTTGTCCAGGGGTTGTTTTTGTCTGCTGCCTCAATTTTATCCCAGGAAATTTTTTGGGAAAAAATATCAAGATTAACTCCATAAACATCTACTTTTGCACCGTTTACAGCTGAACCGCCTTTTTCAATTGCAAAATCTAGAATAATATTTCTGCAAAAATAAAGAGCAAGTAAAAGTATTAGTAAAAAGCCTGTAAAATATATAAAAAACTTCAGAATTTTCTTAATAAATTTTTTCATTTTTTCACCTGTGCAAATATTAAAAATAAATTTTAACTGATTTCATTGTTTATTTTGATTTGATATTTTTTCCAACAAATAAATATTACAGTTATTAAAAAAAAATTAAAGGTTTTTAAAATGAAAAAAATCCAACTTTAAAATAAATTACTTTAAATTTTAATCTGTGAGTAAAAAACGGACAGCAAAAATAATCCGGCTTTTTTCTCAGTTTTTTGAGGATTAATTTGGATCTGACTTTAGAATGGACAAAAAAAGCCGTTTTCGTTCAGCAACTATTTAGTGATCGGCCGAAAACGAGAATTTTTTGTTCAGTTCAAGGAAGATGAAAAATTTAACCGCAGGAATACATTGAGTATTTTGAGGATTAAATTTTGATTCTGACGCAGAAATGGACAAAAAAGGCCGTTTTCGTTCAGCAACTATTTAGTGATCGGCCGAAAACGAGAATTTTTTGTTCAGTTCAAGGAAGATGAAAAATTTAACCGCAGGAATACATTGAGTATT